>Ga0224506_10001238_pt1 | contig 18519 bp, 17 predicted proteins | sample SF_Jan12_sed_USG_2_FD_169108 | JGI IMG/M metagenome (GOLD analysis project Ga0224506, IMG submission 169108) | Sediment microbial communities from San Francisco Bay, California, United States - SF_Jan12_sed_USGS_8_1 | ecosystem: Environmental > Aquatic > Marine > Sediment | place: USA... | reverse complement strand
GTTTTTTGCCGCAAAGGCTTCAGCGCGTGCAATGATGGAACAGTTGGTGACAATTAACGGGATGAAAATTCCCAGTATGTTGTATAAGCCAGGTACCCACGCGTGCATCAGCATTTCTATGATAGTCACTATTGAAGCGATGATCAGAACAAAAACAGGAATACGAATTTCCGGTCTGACCCAGTGACGGATAGCCGACACACTGGCGTTAGAAAGAACAAGCGTTAATAAGGTTGCAAGCCCTAAGCCGAGACCATTGATAAAGGTACCGGTGACAGCGAGTAATGGACACAGGCCCAGCAATTGTACCAGCGCAACATTGTTGGTCCATAAACCGTCCTGACTGATTTTTTGATAATCGGCAGACATGTTTTATTCCTTGCTGTTGGCTGAGTCAGGTTGTGGCTCAGCGGCTTTTAATAAATCAGCCTGATGTTGTTTAAAATATAACAGGCAATGGTGTACGGCATTTACCACCGCACGCGGGGTGATGGTTGCACCGGTGAACTGATCGAACTGGCCGCCATCTCTTTTTACTTTCCATTGACTGTCATTCAGACTGTTGAGTGACTGCTGGTCGAAGCCAAGAATCCAGTCGCTGCGCTTTTCTTCAATGCTGTCTCCCAGCCCCGGTGTTTCCTGATGTTTAACAACGCGTACGCCGGCGATTGATCCGTCGGTATAAACACCGATTAATAGGTAGATTTTACCGTTATAGCCGTTTGGTGCTATGGCGTTAAAAATAAAGGCGCGGGCTTTATTTTGGCTGCGTGCAATATACAGGTTGCTGGCTTTTTTTGTCCCAAGCAGTTCATGCGCTGGCAAAGAAAGCACGCTGGCAGTTAAATCATTGTCGTACTGATCAGCTGGCAAAATAGTATTCAAACTTAATTGTAAGGCTATTTTTTCATTTGCCTGAATCTGAGCGGCGGTGTTTTGCTCTGTAAATGAGACCAGACCGCCACCGATAACAGCAAATAAAGTCAGGATAATAGCAGTAATAAAAATTTGCTTGTTCATGCTTAATTCCGGTTGCCGAAAGCGGCGGGTACAGTGTAATAATCTATTAGAGGCGCTGCCATGTTCATTAATAAAACAGCAAAAGCAATACCGTCCGGATAACCACCCCACTGGCGAATGACAAATATCAGCACACCAATACCGGCACCGTAGATCATGCGCCCGCGAGGAGTGGTGCTGGCAGACACCGGGTCGGTGGCAATAAAGAAAGCCGCCAGCATAATGCCGCCACTGGATAAATGGATTAGCGGCGAAAGGAATTGCTCATTATTAATAAGATAAAAAATAGCGGAAACTGTGCTTAAACCGGCCAGAACGCCAACAGGAATTCGCCAGTCAATTACACGTATTTTGAATAACCACAACCCGCCGGCTAAAAACAGCAGGTTGATCCATTCCCAGCCCAGCCCGGCTAAACGGCCAAAGAGACTGCTCAGTTGTGCATTGCTTTCCAGTGCAGACAGGTTGTGGCCTTGTGACAAATGATTTTTAATGCCGTCTAATAAAGTGGCTGAACTGATGCTGTCCCAGCTCATAGCAGCCGGCAGCTGTGAAAAAAACATCAGGTTAAAGGTTTCTGTCAGGTTTAATGAGGCCGCATTGATGGTGGCCGGTAACAGCCAGAAAGTCATTTCTTTTGGAAATGAAATCATCACAACAACATAACCCACCATGGCCGGATTAAACGGGTTGAAACCGAGACCGCCATATAAGTGCTTGCCCAGAATAATGGCAAACAGGGTGGCGATTACCGTCAGCCACCAGGGTGCCAGAGGCGGCAGTGCCAGTGCTAATAAACAGGCCGTTACAATGGCGCTTAAATCAAACAGGTTTGCATTAACCGGCTTCTGCCGTAATTTAAGCATGGCGGCTTCGCTGGTAATCGCCACCACGCATGCAATTAACAGGTTAAATAAAACTCCCCAGCCAAAGAAGTAGAACATGGCAATGGCACCGGGGACTAATGCCAGTAACACCTGTGACATTAATTTGCTGATGCCGTCGTCACGTATGATGTGCGGTGATGAGGTGACGTTATTAAATTTCATTATTCAGTCTTTTCCTCAGAGCTTGGGTTTTGTCGGCGCTGATCGGCTTCGCGAATTTGTTGCTGTTGCTGTTCAGTCAGGTTGTCAGTGTTTTTTGGTGGCTCGCCGCTGGCGTCTTTTTTTGCTTTAACGCGTGCCAGCGCGGCTTCAATTGCCGCCTTTTTAGGGTCGATTGCTGCGGCTTTGCCTTCTTCTATTTTTTTCTTGGCCAGTAATTCTTTTTTCAGTCGCAGCTTTTCTTCGCGTTCCGCTTTTTCACGGGCAACACGCTGTTCACGGAATTCATGACGCAGGCGTGCCTGATCGGCCTTTTCCCGTTGTTTTTCCTGAGCCCATATTTCCGTTTTAGCAAAACGGTAATATTGCACCAGCGGAATATGGCTGGGGCAGACCGTGCTACAGCAGCCACATTCAATGCAGTCAAACAGGTGTAAATCCTGCGCGCGATCAAAATTCTTTGAGCTGCTATACCAGTAGAGCTGTTGCGGCAACAGGTTTGCCGGGCAAACATCAGCGCATTCGCCGCAACGGATGCAGGCTCTTATCGCCGGCAGCAATGTTTCTTCACGGCTGTTTGTGAGCAGGCAGTTACAGGCCTTTGTGACTGGTAACTCATCACTGGCGAGCGCAAATCCCATCATCGGTCCGCCCATAATAAGGCCACCGATATTGTCTTTATAACCACCGGCCTGAGAGATGAGTTCACTCATGGGTGTGCCTATGAGCACTTCAAAATTAGCCGGCTGGTGGATGGCGTTACCGGTGACAGTCACGATGCGAGAGATGGCGGGTTCATCCCGATAAACCGCGCGGTAAATACTGTTGGCAGTGGCGACATTCTGGCAAAGAATGCCAATGTCTGCCGGCCGGCCATTGGCAGGCACTTCTTTGCCGGTGATGACTTTGATTAACTGTTTCTCGCCACCGGTTGGGTAGCGGGTCGGGATGCTGATAATCTGAATATTTTTTGCAGTCAGTTGCTCGGCGGCTTTTTGTAGGCTGGCGATGGCTTCCGGTTTGTTATCCTCAATAGCAATCACGGTGTTTTGCACCGCTAAAATATGTTGCAGAATTTGTACGCCAATAATGATTTCTTCGGCCTGTTCACGCATCAGTACATCGTCACAACTGATATAGGGTTCGCATTCCGCACCGTTGATAATTAAGGTGTGTAGTGTTTTCTGGTCACATGCCTGTAGTTTTGCTGCGGTTGGAAAAGTGGCACCACCGAGACCGACAATGCCGGCATCACGGATAATGCCGAGCAGTTCGTGGCAACTTTTATTCAGGTAATCTTGTTTGATTGCTGTGCGTGCCCGCCACTCATCCTTACCGTCGGTTTGCAGGCTAATGCATAAGGCATTAAGGCCAGAAGGATGTGCTACAGGCTGTTCATCAATGCCGATAATCTGACCGGAGCTGGGTGCATGAATACTGGCGCTGATGGTATCAGATGCTCTGGCCAGGCACTGGCCTTTTAAAACATGATCGCCAATGTTGACTAAAATTTCAGCAGCAAGACCAATATGTTGTTGCACAGGGATGATCAGCTTTTCTGGCAGTCTGGCGATTTTAATGGCTGAGCCGGTGGACATTTTTTTATGGCCGTCAAGTTTTAAGCCGCCATTAAATGTTGAAAGTTTAGACATTTATTTGGCCCTCGGTGCGGCATCAACTCTATCCGGAAGCGGCCATTTCCAGTTTGATGTTTCTGATTTAACGGGCACCATATCGATACAATCTACAGGGCAAGGTGGCAGGCATAAATCACAGCCAGTGCATTCAGCAGTAATCACGGTGTGCATTTGCTTGGCGGCACCGATAATCGCGTCAACCGGGCAGGCCTGAATGCATAGTGTGCAGCCGATACAATTTTCTTCATCGATGACCGCGACAGTGACCACCGACTCGGCGCCATTTTCCGGATTGAGCTCAAGCGGCTCGACCCCGAGCAAATCGGCCAGCTGTAAAATAGTGGTTTCGCCACCGGGCGGGCACTGGTTAATCGGTGCTTCGCCATTAGCGATGGCGGTTGCGTAAGGACGGCAGCCAGGATAGGTGCACTGGCCGCATTGTGTCTGTGGTAATAACGCATCAATTTGATCAACAATCGGGTCGCCTTCAACCTTAAAACGGATGGCTGAATAACCCAGAATCAGGCCAAAGATGCCGGCTAACGCGGCCAGAACAATAAGAGCAGTAGTCATAGTTATAATTTAATGAGACCGGCAAAGCCCATGAACGCCAGCGACATGATGCCTGCTGTGATCAGAGCGATGGCATTGCCTTTGAAGGCAACAGGAACATCGGCAACTTCAAGCCGCTCGCGCATGGCGGCAAATAATACCAGCACCAGTGAAAAACCAACCGAGGCGCCAAAGCCATAAAAAGCAGATTGCAAGAAGCCGTGTTGCTCCTGTACATTGAGAAGCGCAACACCGAGTACCGCACAGTTGGTTGTAATCAGCGGCAGAAAAATACCGAGCACATTGTATAAAACCGGGCTGGTTTTATGCACGACCATCTCGGTAAACTGCACAACCACTGCAATGACGAGAATAAACATAATGGTTCTGAGGTATTCCAGGCCGAAAGGCGCAAGTAAATATTCATTCACCAGGTAACTGCAGACGGATGACAGGGTAAGGACAAATGCCGTTGCCATGCCCATTCCCATGGCGGTTTCAAGCTTGCGCGAAACACCCATAAACGGGCACAGGCCAAGGAATTTGACCAGAACAAAATTATTGACCAGTATGGTGCTTAGCAGAATCAGTGCAAATTCAGTCATATCATTGATATTTGTCATGTAAATATAGTGTAAGTGTATCAGAATATTATCTATAAATTTGTCTAATATACTGTCTTAACAAGGAGTTAATAATGAACGGTTACCGGCATTTACTGGTTGCAGTGGATTTTACAGCGTCTATTGCAAATGTTATTGAGCGGGCTCAGAAAATAGCGGGCGCTGAAGGTGCAAAGCTTTCACTGGTTCATGTGGTGGAACCGGCACCGGTTGATTTTCTCGATCAGACCATACTGGTTGATATTAACCTGGATAAGTTGTTAAAAAAGACAGCATCACAGCAGTTGCACAGCCTGGCTGAAAAGTACGGGATTGATGACTTTAACTGTCATCTGGAAGTGGGCTCTGTGAAAAGTGAAATCTTTCAGCTGGCAGAGAATTTGTCGGTAGATCTGATAGTGGTCGGTAGTCACGGTCGTCATGGGCTGGGCTTGTTGCTGGGGTCGACAGCTAATGCAGTTTTGCATGGTGCCGGTTGTGATGTGCTGGCTGTTAGAGTAAACGATTAAGAAATATCCCGCTAGTATGGCCGGATGTTTAGGGGCGATGTGTAAATGTCAGGCCCGCTGGCTGTACTTGCAGAGCGGAGCTATAAAAAAAGGATTGCAGGACTGACTGCAATCCTCTTTATTTAATCTATTTTAAATCCCCATAAAGGCGCTAATAACTGATACAGGAAATCAAACTCTTCATTGTTTGTTGGCACCAGTGCTTTCTTTTTAAAAGTTGTCAGCAGTTTTTGTAAATGAGGTGTGGCTTCAGGGCTCAATAGCGCATCCTTAATAGTTTTCCGGGTACTGCTGTCAAGTGATGAAGAAGCACTAAAGGTTCTTTCCGGATAGGTTCTTTCATTTCTCATCAGCAATTTAAATTTGGACTGATCCATTTTGCTCCAAAATTCCTGTCTTAAAATCACGGCCTGACCCCGCTGATTTTTAATACAGTCTTGCAGGCCTTTAAAGCCTTTGCCACTGATCAGTAATGGCTGTCGCATCGGGTTTTTGTAGTCGTCTAAAATAGCCATGGTTAACAGGTTCGGTGACGGGAAACCGCATACTTTTCTGCCGATAAGATCAGTTGCCTGGGTGATGGCTTCTTCAGAGTTTGGTGCAGCAAGCAGTACTTGAATCTGGCCCTGTAAACGAACGAGTGGCACGTCTGCGAGTTTTTTCATGCGCCAGCTGACAAAATGCGGGCCATCAAAAGCTAAATCAAACTGATTTTTTCTCATTCTAAGCGTGTAGTCGAGAAAATTATTGGTATGAACGAGTTCAATTTTTTTGCCGACTTTTCCTGACAGATAAGTGAGTATCGGGACGTATATTGCTTCAGTGACTGCTTTCGGATGTGTCGGCGCGGTGAAAAATTTAATGGTATTCTCACTGGCTAAAGCATTATGTCCGTTAAATAAACTGATGCTAATAAATAAAAACAGGCTGACTTTTTTTAGTGAAGGGTAAATAGGTTTCATCAAAATCTCATAATTATTTGTGATGCAGGCGATTTAATAAAAAAACAAACAGGTTCTCTGTCGACGGCTGTCAGCAGAGAGCAAATTATTTGTAATAATATATTGGAGACAAAGCCTGCTCGGGCTTTGTCCATATATCAGGCCGGGTAGTTGTGAGTTATTTCACTTTCATACCAGGTTTAGCGCCATCATCAGGATTGAGTATCCATAGATCTTTACCGCCGGGTCCGGCTGCCAGTACCATACCCTCACTCATACCAAAACGCATTTTGCGAGGTTTCAGGTTTGCAACCATAACGGTCAGTTTGCCTTCCAGGTCTTCAGGAGCATAAGCCGATTTGATACCGGCAAATACATTACGACTTTCACCGCCGATATCCAGTGTTAACTGTAATAACTTATCAGCGCCTGTGACGTGTTCTGCTTTAACAATTTTTGCAATGCGTAAATCAACTTTTGCGAAATCATCAAATTCAATTTCATCAGCAATCGGCTCGTCGGCTAAAGGGCCGCTTGCGACTGCCTGTGTCATCATGTTGTCCTTAGAGGCTTCAATGATGGCATTAATTTTTTCTTTTTCTATACGTGTCATTAATGGTTTGAATTTATTAATGCCATGGTTCAGCAGTGGTGTCTGTATATCAGACCATTTCATTGCCGGACAGTTTAAGAATTCCTCTGAACCTTCCGCCAGAGCCGGCATGACCGGTTTTAAATAGGCCACTAAAACACGGAACATATTAATGCCCTGTGTGCAGATACCCTGAACCTGATCGGCCGTGTCCGGGTTTTTAATTTTAACCCAGGGTGCTTCGTCATCAATGTACTGGTTGGCTTTGTCAGCCAGTGCCATGATTTCACGAATCGCCTGATTGTATTTGCGTGACTCGTACAGGCCGGAAATTTTGTCGCTGGCATCGGTCATTTGACTGAATAGTTCAGCGGCGGGTAATTCAGCACTTAACTGGCCGTCGAATTTTTTCATGATGAAGCTGGCACAGCGGCTGGCGATGTTAACCACTTTGCCGACGATGTCTGAATTCACGCGTTGCCTGAAGTCTTCAAGATTTAGATCGATGTCATCAACACCGGCTGATAATTTAGCAGCGAAATAATAGCGTAAATATTCCGGCTGTAATTGCTCAAGATAGGTGCGAGCCATGATAAAGGTGCCGCGTGACTTCGACATTTTCTGGCCGTCAACGGTAAGGAAGCCGTGTACAAAAATATTATTCGGTGTGCGGTAACCTGCGCCGCTTAAAACCGCGGGCCAGAACAGGGCATGGAAACGCACGATATCTTTACCGATAAAATGATACAGCTCTGTTTTGCTGTCATCTTTCCAGAAATCATCAAAGTTAATGTTGTTGCGGTCACAGAGGTTTTTGAAACTGGCCATGTAGCCAATAGGTGCATCCAGCCAGACATAAAAGTATTTGCCCGGTGCATCAGGGATTTCAAAACCCCAGTAAGGTGCATCGCGAGATATATCCCATTCGCGCAGTTCATCCTGCATCCACTCTTTTACTTTATTGGCCGTTTCTTCCTGCAGGTGACCTTCATCTAGCCAGCCTGTTAACATCTCAGTGAAGTCAGCCAGCTTAAAGAAATAATGGTCGGAGGCTTTTTCAATCGGTGTCGCACCGGATATAACCGATACCGCATTTTTTAGTTCGGTTGCATCATAAGTGGTGCCGCAGGCTTCGCAGTTGTCACCGTACTGGTCGTCGGTGCCGCATTTCGGGCAAGTGCCTTTAACAAAACGGTCCGGTAAAAACATGTTTTCTTTCGGGTCGTAAGCCTGATGAATCGAACGCTTATTAATATGGCCGGCATCACGCAGTGTGGTGTAGATCTCGCTGGATAAAAGTTTGTTCTCTTCAGAGTGGGTGCTGTGATAGTTGTCAAAGCCGATTAAAAATTCACTGAAGTCGGCCTGATGTTCGGCGCTGATTCGGGCTATCAGTTGTTCTGGCTCAATACCTTCTTGCTTGGCACGCAGCATAATCGGGGTGCCGTGGGCATCGTCAGCACAGACGTAATAACACTCATGACCTTGCATTTTCTGGAATCGTACCCAGATATCAGTCTGGATATATTCCACCAGATGACCTAAATGGATAGGGCCATTTGCATAAGGTAATGCACTGGTGACTAAAATGCGGCGTGCTTCGGTGTTTATGTTGGCCATTGAGTTGCTTGACTCTGTCAGGTTGAAAGCCGCATAAGGTAGCATTTTCAATGCTTTTCGGCTAGTCCAAGAATACTGTGATTTGGCTAAATATTTGATTTTTATGATATTAGTATTAATTAATATAACGTGTAGGGTTAATAACTTCGTTGCGTGGTGTACAATACGCGCAAATTTCATTCCTGTATCAGAATTGAGGTAGGTTCCATGAGTGCTACTCAGGCAGCAGTTGAGACTGCTATAAAAGGTTATATCGATCCATATCTGGAAAAAGATCTGGTCACGGCAATGGCTGTTAAAGACATTGCCGTTGATGGCGATAAAGCCAGTATTAAAATTGTATTGGGTTATCCTGCTGCCGGTCATATCGGTCATGTAGCCGCTGAAATCAAAAAACTGGTTGAAGCTGTGGATGGTATTGCCAGTGCGGATGTCGCAGTCAGTTTTGATATCGCCAGCCATTCTGTACAGGGCAGCTTAAAACCGCTGCAAAATATCAAGAACATCATCGCGGTGGCTTCCGGCAAAGGCGGTGTTGGTAAATCAACCACTTCTGTTAACCTGGCACTTGCACTGCAAGCAGAAGGCGCAACAGTTGGTATTCTGGATGCTGATATCTACGGACCGAGTCAGCCGCGTATGCTGGGCATCAGTGGTGGTAAGCCAGAATCTAAGGACGGCAAGTCTTTGGAGCCAATTGTTGGTCACGGTATTCAGGCCATGTCGATCGGTTTCATGATTGATGATGAAACACCAATGATCTGGCGTGGCCCAATGGTGACTCAGGCTTTAGAGCAGTTATTGACCGATACCCAGTGGAAAAATCTGGATTACCTGATTATCGATTTACCACCGGGCACGGGAGATATTCAGCTAACACTGGCACAAAAAGTACCGTTAACAGGTGCGGTTATTGTGACCACGCCACAGGACATCGCCTTATTAGATGCACGTAAAGGCCTGAAAATGTTCGAGAAGGTTGAGGTGCCTGTGTTAGGTATTGTTGAGAATATGAGTATTCATATTTGTTCTGAATGCGGTCATGCCGAGCATATCTTTGGCTCTGGCGGTGGTGAGCGTATGTCGGAAGATTACAATGTTGATTTCCTGGGGGCTTTGCCGCTGGATATTAAGATTCGTCAGAACGTTGATGAGGGTGTACCGGATGTTGCGGCTGACCCGGATTCACAGGTAAGCATGATCTATCGTGAAATCGCCCGCCGTACCGGCGCTAAGATTGCATTGCAAGGTAAAGACTTCACGGCTAAGTTCCCGAATATTGTGATTCAGAATACTTAAATTCTATTTTAAATATTCAGGCCAGATCCTGGCCTGGCCAAAAAAAGGGGCCTCGGCCCCTTTTTTTGTTTCTTTTTTATTGCTTAAGGGCTAAATAATTAAAAGCCGACCGCCAGCTTAACGGTTGTCGCTGATGCTGTATTACCTGTGCCACCGTCTGCTAGTGAATAATCTTCATCGGATGAATATTCAAATGCCAGAGAGGTGTCCTTTATAAGCTCTCTGGTATAGGAAACTAAAACACGCGTTTCAGGTAAACCCAAGCCCAAGGCTTCGCTGCTTGACTGAGCGGCGATAGCAAACACGGCATTATCCATTGCAAAGCCGACTTCTAGGTTCGTTGCGGTGGGTGTGGTTCCCGCTAAGGCTACCTCTGCAACATCAAATGCATCAAGCGCTGCAGTGTGCTCAAAAATGATGGAGGTGTTCCCAAACGAGGCATTGGCATAAACCGACATACCGGCTACATAAGACACAACACTTGGAGTAACGACAGCTGTAATCGAGTCACTGTCGGCAATGTTGTTGATATAGCTAACCCCGAATGTCAGATCATCAGTCGCATAGGCGATATTAAATCCCATGCCATCGATGGATTCCTCTGCGCCTGTTTCCACAACATCGCCATTAAATAAATAAAACGATGAGTTGATTGCGCCTGATTGATAATCGAACTGAACAACTGTTTCCTGAGCTTCTGCCAACCCAAGCGTCAGGCTATCAGAAATCATGTTGGATTCATGGCTGCCAAATGGCAGGAAGACTTGTCCTGCTGTCAGGCTAAGACCTTCACCCATATTGATGCTGAGTGATGCTTCATCAACGGCAATTGTATCACCGTCTTCGTGCAGCAATAGAATATGAGTAGAGACCTTGTCATTAACAGTAGAATCAATCCCTAACTCAACGGTAGCTGTCGCAATATCGCTGCCACTTACACCATTGTAGTCCTCAGAAAATCCGGCTTCAATTTCAATCGCGCCAGATATAGTGGTAGAACTTGCCGCTGTCGCGAACAAGGGCGTTGTTGATAAGCCAGCTAATAAAAGGGCGGCTGTGAGTACTGATGGTTTGTTCATGTAAAGATTCCTCTGAAGTAAGTACTTGCTTGATGGTGGTAAAGGTTTTTATTGATGATGTTGATTCGGCTAATCTTAATAGATATTAGCCGAATAATGGGTTTAATTGTCACATGAGTGTGTCTTTCCCCGGTAAAGGCAGGCGTTTTGTGAGGGGTTATTATACTTCTTTTTAATGAGTGGTTTGAGTTTGATAATCATCGGTTAATGTTTTAAGAAAAGCCACGATGGCCTCCACTTCATCATCGGATAATTTCAGATCTCCTAACTCATCTTTGTTAACATTTTGCTTAATTTCAGCTGCGGCCCATTTTTTATCGCTATCACGAGTGTTGTAAAAACTGACCACTTCTTTCAGAGTGCTAAATACGCCGTTATGCATATAAGGAGCTGTAAGGGCAATATTTCTTAAAGTAGAAACTTTGAATTTTCCATTTTCATTGGCATCTTTTAAGATATCACCTAAGCCATTGTCTTTATAAGCATGGCCATGGAGATTATATTTTTTCGGGTTATTCAAGAACGGGTTATTTTTATTGGCTGGGACGCCTAAGTTGTCATAAGTGAAATCGGTAAACAACGGTGGAAATCCGGATTCCTTATCGAGTTTACTCGGGTGGCACGCAGCACAGTTACCTTTGTCTTCGGCTTCGAATAATTTAAGGCCTTGCAGTTCTTGTTGGCTTAACTGTGCCTTACCGGCAAGATAAGCGTCGTATTTTGAACTGAAAGGAGCAAGCTCTACACTGCGTTCATAATCAGCAATGGCTTGTGAAATATACTGAACGGCTTTTTTAGTCTCTTTTAAAGCATCTTTACCGTATATATCGTTAAACATTTTTTCATAACCGGATTCTTTGATTTTGCTGATCAGGTCCTGCTCACTAGCAATACCCATTTCTACCGGATTTAACATAGGCTTAGTTGCCTGATCTTCCAGTGTTTTTTCACGCCCATCGAGGAAGAAACCACCAACATGCAGAGACTCCCCATCCTCAGTTACTTTATGAAATTCGGGCGTAAACTTGATATAGGTGATTGAAGGTACATTACGGTTACCAAAAAGCCCTTTAGCGGCGCCTTCGGCGGTGGCTAATTTACTATCGGGGTGGCTAAAGCCATGTTCCGGGCTGTGACATGAGGCACACGACTGACCAGCCGGAGAAGATAGTCGCGCATCAAAGAAGAGCGCTTTTCCCAGTTGTTCGCTGGCATTCAATGCGCTGGCTTGCTTTTTCACGGGGGGCTGATTTGAGCTGCAAGAGGACAAAAATAACGCCATTAAACTGATGAGAAGGATATGGGGTTGAGATTTTAGTGATGGTGACATCATTGTAAGGTTACACCGCAGGTTGGAGTTAATTATCAAATAGTAATGATTCTCATTTGTATTGCGAATGATATATTACCGTCTTGTTTAATGCAAATGATTCTCATTTGTAAGTGATTTGAATCATCATTCTTTATTAGCTCATGCTAGAATGCCGTTGCGTGAAATTGAGCCAGTGGCAAACCATAAAATCAAAGTAGGGTGTTATGAGACTTAGCGATAAAAGCATTATTGCAGCGCTTAATAGCGGAAATATTTCAATTGAGCCGAGACCGTCAGATGAAAGTATCACTGGTGTTACGGCTGATTTACGTTTGGGTAATCGTTTTCGTGTCTTCAGCTCGCATACCACGCCTTACATCGATTTGAGTGGTTCGCGTGAAGAAATGAATAAGGCGGTCGACAGAGTCATGAGTGATGAAGTGATCATTGAAGGCGCAGAGGCATTTTTCCTGCATCCCGGCGAACTGGCGCTGGGTATTACGCTTGAGTCCGTGACCTTACCGGATGATATTGTTGGCTGGTTAGATGGCCGTTCAAGCCTTGCCCGGCTAGGTTTATTGGTGCACGTGACGGCACACCGAATAGACCCCGGCTGGAGTGGCAATATTGTGCTGGAGTTTTATAATGCCGGAAAGCTACCGTTAGCATTGCGTGCCGGTATGTCAATTGGTGCGATCAGCTTTGAAACAATGACAACGGCTGCAGAGAGGCCCTACAGAATACGCAAAGATGCTAAATACAAAGACCAGAGCGGACCGCTGGCCAGTAAAATCAGTGAAGAAAATCATTAAAAAATAAGTAAGTGAAAAAAGCCGGATTTATATCCGGCTTTTTTTATTATTCAGTTAAACTTTAAACTGACTGACCAGCGTTTGTAACTGGGTCGCAAGCTGTGCAAGGTCATCACTGGCTTGTGCGGTTTGCTGTGCACCGGCTGAGGTGTCATGCGACATATTATTAATATTAACAATATTGCTGTTAATTTCTTCCGCGACGGCGTTTTGTTCCTCGGCTGCAGTGGCAATATGTGTACTCATGTCATTAATTCGGCTCACGGCCTGTGAAATAGTCTGTAATGATGCACCGGCTTCTTTAGCCTGATTCACCACGGCCTGGGCTTTGTCACGGCTATTGTTCATGACATTGACGGCTTCCTGAGAACCGGCTTGCAGCTTAATGATGACCTGGTTTATTTCTTCGGTCGATTGCTGGGTTCTGGCTGCCAGTGTACGGACCTCATCAGCGACCACGGCAAAACCCCGGCCCTGCTCACCGGCGCGTGCCGCTTCGATTGCCGCATTTAAGGCCAGCAGGTTGGTTTGTTCGGCTACGCCACGAATAACATCCATAACGGCACTGATGTTTTCGCTGTCTTTTTCAAGCTGATGAATAACGCTGGTTGAATTCTCAATCTGGCTGGCCAGTTGTTCAATAGCGGCGACTGTATTGTTGACCACGACAGAACCTTTATCCGTTTCCATGCTGGCATCCTGAGCCGCTTCTGCGGTGCTGGTGATATTAATACTGACTTCCTGAACGGTAGCCGTCATCTCATTCATGGCGGTAGCAACTTGTTCTGTCTGGCTTTGCTGCTCATAAATCGTGTCACTTGTTTCCTGAGTAATGGCCGATGTTTCTTCCGATGCTGCAGCGATTTGTGCGGTGGCACCTGAGACTTGCAGCAGACCGTCCTGGAATTTGCTGAGCATCTTGTTCAGGGCGTTAGCAGCATCACCAATTTCATCTTTAGAGTGAATGTCAACCCGGGTCGTTAAATCCGAATCATGCTCAATTTGCTGCAATGTTTGACTCAAACGAATAATGGGGCGCGTGATGCTCGTGGCAAACAAGATACCGGCTGCAATACCGATAACGACGACCACCAGCGTAATACTGATGGATAGTGTCATAATCTGGCTTGAAATTTCATCTGCTGCGGCAAATGCTTCGGTTTGATCAATTTCACTCATTAAGGCCCAGTTGAGACCATTAATAGTAATCGGGGTATAGGCTGATAACACCGGTACATTTCGGTAGTCCGGGAAAACAGCAAAACCTTGTGTACCTGTCAGAGCGGCATCAACGCCTATTGTGTTGGCAGCTTGCAGATTAATACTGGTGTTTTTAGTATTAATCAAGTCGAGTTTTTTTTGACTGGTACCTGACTTTTTCAATGCAGCCAGGTAACCATCTTTATCTTCAATCAGAAAGCGTGCGTTAGAGCGCAAGGTTTTATCACTGCCAACCAGATAAGTCTCACCCGTTTTACCAAGGCCTGCCTCCTTCCATTTATTGTCATGGGTCATCATGCTATTAATGGCATCGATAGGCATCTGGAAAATAAGGATGCCAATTTTTTCACCTTCCTGAAAAATAGGCGATGCAATGAAGGCTGCCGGGTCCTCATAAGAGGGTGGGTAGGCCGCAAAATCTGTCAGCACAGTGAAGTCAGCGCTGGTTGCTGCATTGGCTTTACGGAAGGCTTCACCAATACCTGTGTTTGCAAACGCGCCGTCTTTTAATGAGGTGGAGTAGTCAAGTTCTTTATAAACGGAATAAACAATATCACCACTCTCCGGCTCTACCAGAAAAATATCATAGAACCCAAATTGCTGAAGATATTTTCTAAAAACAGGATGGTAAAGCCGGTGATAGATGCCGTAGCTGGTGTCATTTTCTATATCAGCTAAGGCATCTTTTGAACCTAAAGGATTTTTATTGGCTTTGATGAGCTGGTGTTGCAGAGCAATGGAGTCGTCATCTAGTTTTGCTAGCCAGCTTTGAATATCAGGTGATGTACCAAGGTTTCTTTTTTTATACTCAGTGGTGAACTCAGTCGCATAATAAGTGGCCAGTTCTTTACGCTTCTTCTCGTTGTCTCGATCAACCACATCGCCTTTATAACTGCTAAAGCCATGAGTGAATATATTCATGGCATCAATCACCATGTTATTTCCTGAGAAAGTGATAACCTGTTTATTGATGGTATCGAAATAACCTTCGATGCTTTCTTTGGTGCTGTCTCTAATAGCAATTAATCTTTCATTAGCCGCTTTTTTGAGCGCTTCATGACTGCTTGATGAAGCTGAGTTGCCCAGCGTAAAGCTGGCAATTATGACTGGAATCGCTGCCAGGATGGCGGCATTGATGATCATTTTTTGTTTTAGATTCATTGTTAAAGCTCTATTAATTGAAGAAGGGTTAGAGAAGTAAGTATCTTGTTAGTGCTTTGAGCGTATTAGGTTGCAGGAGGCAGTTTAATGATGCTGTCACTCTTGGGTTATTTGTCATAGATATATAGACCTGAAAAAGTGTTTTTTCAAAGAAAAGTGCAGGAGTTTACAAAGAAACTACATTTTTCTCTGCTATGCTTTAGCGACAATCAAACCATGATGTTAGGAAGTTGTTTTGATCAGTATTGAACAATTGATGAAAGGAGCGGGCGAACTGGCTTCGCTACCTGCGGTGGTTCTTAGAATAAATCAGGCAATTGATGACCCGGACTCTAATGCGACAACAATTGGACGTATTGTTAATGAAGACCCGGCTTTAACTGCACAATTACTAAAACTGGTTAACTCGCCGTTTTATGGTTTTGCCTCTCGAATTGATACCGTATTTCGTGCGATTGCTATTGTCGGGCATCAGGAGTTACGTCATTTAGTGCTGGTGGCTCATGCATTGAAAACGTTTAATGACATGCCAAATGAGTTAGTTAGTATGGCAACTTACTGGCGACGCAGTTTATCTGTCGGCGTAATAGCAAGGGTCTTAGCTTCTTATGCCCGCGAACGAGATATTGAAAGGCTGTTTATCAGTGGTCTGTTGCATGATATCGGCTCGCTATTGATTTATCAGCAGCTCCCCTGTGAGGCGTCAGATATCCTTAGGCGTAGTCAGGTAGAAGGTGTCGCCATTCGTGATCTTGAACAGCAGTTGCTGGGGTTTGATCATGCACAGGCGGGTAGCGCCTTGTTAGATGCCTGGGGCTTACCGGCGGTGTTGGTTGATTCTGTGCGCTACCATTTGCAACCGGAAAAAGCCCCCGAGGCGCATCAGCGAGCCGCGATGATTGTGAATCTGGCATATGAGCTTCATCATCTGCTTGACCGCGCGACCGGCCTGCCAGAGGCAGAGGTTATTGATCCGGCTTTGTTTGAGCGGCTTGAAATTCCAGTGGCTTCATTAGAAAAAATGCTGGAACAAGCTCAAATTCATTATGAAGAAGGCTGTTCTCTGATTATGTCTTAGCCCGGACGGACTTGTCAGCGCAGGCTTATTATTGGCCAGTTGTTTTCTTTAGCATATGCGGCTAGTTTTTCATCCGGGTCAACCACCACCGGATTATTAACCCGTTTCAGAAGTGGTAAGTCATTAATGGAGTCACTGTAGAAAGTACAGTCTTCAAACGCAATGTGCTTTTCCAGCAACCATTCCTGCAAGCGAGTTATTTTGCCCTCTTTAAAACAAGGCGTGCCCGAAATTTTTCCACTGTAACGACCATTAATCATTTCAGGCTCAGTGGCAATCAGGTTGTCGATATCAAACTCTTTTGCGATGGGAGCTGTCACAAATGAGTTTGTGGCAGTAATAATAATCAGTATATCGCCATCTTCTTTGTGTTTTTTAACCAGTGCCCGTGCTTTATCGGTGATGATAGGCAGGATTTTATCCGCCATGAATTGCTGGTGCAGTGTCTTCAGTGTCTCTGGGTGAATTGCGGTCAGTGGTTTAAAGGCGAATTCAGCAAACTCATAAATATCCAGTGCACCCTGCTGATAGAGTTCAAGAAAGCGTTTGTTTTCTCTGTCGTACTCCTGTTCATCGACCCGTTTTTGTTCCACCAGAAAACGTCCCCACAGGTAATCACTGTCGCCAGCCAGCAGTGTGTTGTCCAGGTCAAAAAGTGCTAATGCCATTTGGAATTGGTCCGGTTATTTAATAAAGGCGGTATTTTACTGGGGAATGCGGCTTTTGGCGATCTTTAAGAATTAACCTAAAAGCCTGTTAAGGATTGTGCTATATTCACTATACTATTGATAAAGTTGACTTTTTTGAGGGTTCAGGTGATAGATTCTGACGGTTATCGACCCAATGTGGGGATAATTCTTAGCAATGATGAGGGTAAGGTATTCTGGGCTCGTCGCTGTGGTCAGGATGCATGGCAATTCCCTCAGGGCGGTATTGCGGCGTCTGAATCACCGGAACAGGCGATGTTTCGTGAATTGCGTGAAGAAACAGGTTTGTTACCAGAGCACGTTGAGCTGGTAGGCTGTACTAAAGACTGGCTTCGTTATGAATTACCCCGGCATATGATCCGCAGAAACTCTCACCCTGTTTGTATTGGGCAAAAACAAATATGGTTCATGTTAAAGCTGTGCTGTGATGAGTCGAAAGTCAATCTGTTAGCTAACAGCCGGCCTGAGTTCGATCGCTGGGTCTGGGTTGATTACTGGCAGCCGATCAAAGAAGTCGTGTTTTTTAAACGCGAAGTGTATGAAACAGCGATGACTGAGCTGGAAGTTTTTATAGATAAAAAAGACTAATCAGAACCCCTGTACTTCTACCAGTATGATGATAATGAGAAGTGCTATTACCGGTGCTTCATTAAACCATCGAAACCAGATGTGGCTCTTTGTGTTTTTATCCAGTTTGAAGTCTTTTAGTAGTTTCCCGCAATAGATATGATAAGCCACCAGTAAAGCCACCAGAACCAGCTTAGTATGAAACCATCCCTGCGAAAGTACACCGGGCATATAACTGATCAGTATCGAGCCAAAGAAAATAGTTAAAATACCGCCGGGTGTCGTGATGCCCCAATAAAGCTTGCGCTCCATGATTTTAAAACGTTCGTGGCTGATGTGGTCTGACGACTGCGCGTGATATACAAACAATCTGGGTAAATAAAATAAACCGGCAAACCAGGTCACCATGAAAATAATATGAAAAGATTTAATCCATAGCATGTGTATTATCCCTGCTTTTTAAGTGTGCCGAGGTCTTGTTCTAATTTATGGAAATTGATGTCACCGATCTTCTGATAAATAATCTGCCCCTGAGCTGAGACCAGAAAGTTGGTGGGTGTCAGGCGAATACCGCCGAAAGCCTCTCCGATGGCACCGCTTTGATCATGTACAATGTTGTAATTTAAACCGCGACGTTTAACCATCTCACGAATATGGTCGAGATTGTCGTAAGACATGGCAACACCCACGATATCAATTTGATCGGCAAAACGGTTTTGCAGGTCGATGAGGTGTGGCATTTC
>Ga0224506_10001237_pt1 | contig 18523 bp, 18 predicted proteins | sample SF_Jan12_sed_USG_2_FD_169108 | JGI IMG/M metagenome (GOLD analysis project Ga0224506, IMG submission 169108) | Sediment microbial communities from San Francisco Bay, California, United States - SF_Jan12_sed_USGS_8_1 | ecosystem: Environmental > Aquatic > Marine > Sediment | place: USA... | reverse complement strand
ATGTTGTCACGGTACTTTTGCCGTTTGAACCGGTGATCGCAATAACGGGTGCCTGCACATTTTGTGCAAATAATTCAATGTCGCCAATAATATCCACACCCTGATCTTTTGCGTATTGAATCTCCGCTGATTTTACTGAAATACCGGGGCTTACAATTAACTGCTTTGCTGTTGCCAGTTTATTTTGATCAAAACGGCCAAAACTGTATTTAATGTCAGCGAACTTTTCTTTTAATTCTTTTTCACCGGCAGGCTGTAAGCGGCTATCTAACACTACGGCATGACAGTCTTTTTTTGCCAGATAACGAACGACAGAAAGCCCGGTCATTCCCAGACCGAGAACAACTATTTTTCCATTAAGTTCTATTTCCATATCGTTATTATCTGACATAGCAGTTCGTGTACACCCTGTTACTTATCTGAGTTTCAATGTGGCCAGACCCGCCAGCACCAAACAAAATGTGATAATCCAGAACCTGACTATTACGCGCGGCTCAGGCCAGCCCTTTAATTCAAAATGATGATGTATTGGTGCCATTTTAAAAATTCTTTTACCGGTCAGTTTAAATGAAGCAACCTGCAAAATAACAGACAGCGTTTCCATTACAAAAACGCCCCCCATGATGACCAGCAGTAGTTCCTGACGGATCACTACCGCAACAATACCCAGCGCAGCACCCAGCGCCAGGGCGCCGATATCGCCCATAAACACTTGTGCAGGGTAAGTGTTAAACCAGAGAAAACCGAGCCCGGCACCTACCATCGCGCCACAAAACACAATCATCTCGCCGGCGCCAGGGATATAAGGAATAGCAAGGTATTCAGCAAACTTGACATGCCCGGTTAAGTAGGCAATAACACCTAATGCTGCGGCAATCATTACCGCCGGCATAATCGCCAAACCATCAAGACCATCTGTTAAATTAACAGCATTACTAGTGCCGACAATAACCAGGTATACAAAGACTATAAAAAACCAGCCCATGTCGATCATTAACTCTTTAAAAAAGGGCACACTCAATAGTGTCTCAGCCGGTGATACCGCATTCACATAAAGAAAGTATGCGGCAAAAAAACCGAACACAGATTGCCAGAAATATTTTTTACCTGCCGACAGTCCTTTTGAGTTTCTCAGCGCCACTTTTTTGTAATCATCAATCCAGCCGATGACACCAAAAGATACCGTCACAAACAACACCAGCCAGATTTTATAGTTACTCAGGTCAGCCCATAACAGCGTACTCACCACAATCGACACAAGTATCAGCAAGCCACCCATTGTTGGTGTGCCTGCTTTGGAAAGATGTGACTTAGGGCCGTCATCTCTGACTGACTGACCTATATTGTACCTGGACAAACGTCGAATCATCCACGGCCCGATCATCAGTGAAATCATTAAGGCTGTTAATGAGCCAAGAATGCCTCTCATCGTCAGGTATGAAAAAACATTAAAGCCACTGTAAATTTGAGTCAGGTATTCGGTTAAAATTAATAACATGATGCAGCCCCCGGGCTATTGTCTTCAATTAATGCTGCTACCACATCTTCCATATGCATGCTACGTGAACCTTTCACAAGGACAGCAACTCCCTGTTTGAGTTGTTTTTTTACGTCTTTGATTAATTCATTTTTGTCTTCATACGAAAATCCATTCTCGCCAAAACTCTGAACCGCAAAGGCAGATAACTGTCCAAACGTCATCAGCTTGTTTATGTTTTTGTCTTTTGCATATTGACCTATATCTGCATGCAATTTTCCGGCATCTTGCCCCAGTTCACCCATATCACCAAGGATCAATATTGATTCTTTTTGCTGGCTGGATAAAACATCAATTGCCGCCTTAACAGATGCCGGGTTTGCGTTATAACTGTCATCAATCACCACAGAATCATTCATGACCGGATTCACCTGCAGCCGCCCTTTGACACCTTTAAAGTTTTCAAGCCCTTTTTTAATCGCCGCAATATCAATTCCCAGGGCAGATGCGGCGGCACTTGCCGCCAGCGCGTTTTTCAGGTTATGAAAACCCAGCACGCTGAGCTTGACCGTCACTTCTTCAGCATTAACTTTTAAGGCAAAAACGCCGTTGTACTTTGATTCATCGCATTGGGCACTGACATCGGCCGCATCATTCAAACCAAAAAATATTTTTTTATGGTCATCACACAATGACGTCCAGTAGTCAGCGTAATGATCATCCATATTAATAACGGCGACGCCTTTTTCTGTCAGGCCTGAGAAAATCTCGCCTTTAGCGTCTGCTATACCCTGCATCGAACCAAAACCTTCCAGGTGTGCAGGCGCGGCGTTATTTAGCAAGGCCACATCAGGTTTGGTAAGCTGCGTGAGATAGGCTATTTCACCGATATGATTAGCACCCATTTCGATAACCGCAAATTCGTGTTCCGGCTTCATGCGCAGTAACGTCAACGGCAAACCGATGTCATTATTATAGTTTCCGGCCGTTGCCACCACCGAACCCACTTCAGATAAAATACAGCTCAACATTTCTTTGACTGTGGTCTTGCCATTACTGCCCGTCAGACCGACAACTTTTATGTTTAACTGCTGGCGCCAGTAACTTGCCAGCTGGCCCAGTGCCAGCCGGGTATCCTTAACCCGAATGGTGGGCAGCGCAGTCTGCACATCATGATCTACCAGGGCTGCGATGGCGCCTTTTTCAGCCGCAAGATCCAGGTAATCATGCGCGTCAAAGTTTTCGCCTTTCAGGGCGACGAATAAGGCACCCGCTTCAATCGAACGAGTGTCGGTAGACACCGATTTGATATGCACATCATCAGCGTTGATCTCGGCTTTAAACAGACGTGCTACGTCAGAGATCTTCATATTGAATTACCGGCCATTAAACGAAATGCTTCTGCACGATCACTGAAGGGTATTTTATCTGTCCCAACCAGCTGATACTGCTCATGCCCTTTACCCGCCACCAGCACCACATCATCATTTGCAGCATGCATATAAGCGTATTCAATTGCCGCTTTTCTGTCATTGATGACCTCTACCTTCTCTTTCTGTTCAAAACCCGAGAGTATTTGTTCTACAATATCCTGGCTGTTTTCATTTCGCGGGTTATCGTCCGTAACAATAACAACATCGGCATACTGTTCCGCCGCCGCCGCCATTAATGCACGTTTACCCTGGTCACGATCACCACCACAGCCAAACACACACCAGACTTTCCCTTTGCTGTGCTCAGCCAGCGCCTGTAATGCCAGCTCCAGGGCTTTTGGCGTGTGCGCGTAATCAACCACTATTTTTGTTTTTCCCGGGGCCTCGAATAGCTCCATTCTGCCCGGCGCGGTCTCGAGCTTTTCTATTTCTTTGCACGCATCGCAGAGTTTAAACTCATTGATTAATAAGACACATAAAAGCGCCAGAATATTTGCCACATTAAAGCGACCTAATAACGGAATTATTAATTTAGTTGCTCCGTCAGGTGTAACCACCTCTGCTACAAAACCGTTTTCTTTTACCTGTAATGCCGCCAGCGATACAACATTAGCCGTTGTCACAGCCTGCTTTTTCATAGCATACGCCCAGACATTTTTTTTATTACTGAGAAGATCAGCCAGTTCACGGCCAATTTCATCATCCAGATTAAGCACAACATTTTTCACCGACTGCTGCAAAAACAGCTGCCTTTTTACTGCCTGATAGTTTTCAATGGTTCCATGATAATCAAGATGATCCCTGGTTACATTTGTCAGTACAGCCGTTTTAATATCAACTCCGGCAATGCGTTTTTGTTCGATGCCATGAGATGACACTTCCATCACAATACATTCGGCTGATTTTTCTTTCATTTCATAAATAATTTTATGCAAATTCAGCACATCAGGCGTTGTATGCGTCGCGGTGGTTAGCTCACCCCAGATACCATTTCCAGTGGTACCAATCACAGCGGTTTTCATTTTCGCTGATAAAGCCTGCGCAATAAAACGGCTAACGGATGTCTTGCCATCAGTACCAGTTACCGCTATCACCGCGAGCTGCTGACTTGGGTTGGCATAAAATCGTGATATAACCGGGCCAGCTACATCCTGCACAGCACTGACTTCAATCTGAATTATTTTTTCTTTGCAGGCATCGAGCGCCAGAAGAAAATCTTTTGCACTGTGCTTATCAAATACAATGCAACGGGCACCGGCTTCCACCACTGCATTTAGGTAGGCAAGACCGTGCTTGTCTGCACCGGGCATTGCAATAAACAGATCACCTTCAGTCACTTGCCGACTGTCTGTTTGTACCGCGCGAATCAAAACATCATTCGTCTTTGCAATGTGAGCAATGTCTTTTAGTAGCGCGGAAAGATGAACCGCTGATGGCTGCATTCTGGCCGGCCTCATACTCGGCCACCATCTGCCACAGCTTTAACACCCCGTACCTGTTGACCATCTCCAATCGCATCGACTTTGCCAAAAGTCAATTTATCCGGAGCAATATCGAGCAACCGCATTGCATTCATCATTACATTTGAAAATACCGGTGCCGCGACCTTGCCGCCGTAATATTCGCCGGCTGACGGCTCGTCAATCATCACCACCATCGCCAGTCGAGGATCACTTAACGGCGCAAAGCCTGCAAAAATTGACTGGTAGCTGTCTTCTTCATAACCGCCAGCCTTTGATTTATGAACCGTGCCCGTCTTGCCCGCCACCCTGTAATTAACAACACGCGCCTCCATACCCGTGCCTTTTGACGACACCGCTTTTTCCATCATCGCGGATATTTCACGGGCAATCTTCGTATCGACAATTTTTTCGCCTTCAACCTTGCCGCTTAGCTTTAAAAAGCTGACCGGACTCATTACCCCGTAATTCGCTATCGCCGCATATGCTCTTGTCAGCTGCAGTGGCGTCACCGACATGCCATAACCAAACGCCAGCGTAGCGCGCTCAAAATCTGTAACCTGCCTGTAATAGTCAAAATGCCCCGTTGCCTCACCCGGAAAACCGCTGTCTGTTGCTCGCCCCAGCCCAAACTGACGGTACACATGCCACTGCTGCTCTTGAGACAACGACAACGCTATTTTAGAAATGCCGACATTACTGGATTTGTAAATCACAGCCGGTAATGACAACCAGCCAAAGTTTCTGACATCTTTTATCGTCGCGCCACTGACGCGCATATAACCGGGGGCCGTACCGACAATATCGTTTGATTTCCATTTGCCACTATCTAAGGCCGCAATCATGGTAATCGGCTTAATGGTTGAACCGGGCTCATACAAATCCGTGACCGCACGATTACGGGTTTTTTCCGGCTGCAGGTCACTGCGGTCATTTGGATTAAACGATGGCTGGTTAACCATTGCCAGCACTTCGCCAGTCTTGACATCGAGCACCACGGCCGATGCCGATTTGGCTTTGTGTTTTTTCATCGCTGACTTTAATGAACGATACGCCAGGTATTGCAATCGCTTATCAATGCTGATGGTTAAATCCTGCCCCGGCTGTGAAGATTTGATTTTTTCAATATCATCTATTGCGCGCCCCAGCCGGTCACGAATTATTTTCTTGGCTCCTGGCTTGCCTGTTAAAAAGGCATCGTAGCTCAGCTCGATCCCTTCCTGGCCTTTATCATCAACATCAGTAAAACCCAGCACATGAGCACTGACTTCACCTGTTGGGTAAAAACGCTGATATTCACGCTGCAAATACACGCCATCTATTGCCAGGTTTTTAATTTCTTGCGCAACATCGGGCTGCACTCTTCGTTTCACATACATAAATTCACGTGACGAACTGTCCTGCAGGCGCTTTTCTAAATTCTGCAGACTGATTTGCAATACATTCGCAAGCTTTGGCAAACCGTCCAGATTAACGCCGATTTGTTGCGGATTAATCCAGACACTATCAACAGGTGTGCTAATTGCGAGCGGCTCGCCATTACGGTCATATATATTGCCGCGGTGCGCGCTGATAGCAATGGTTCTGATATGCCGGGCATCGCCCTGTTTTTGTAAAAACACCTGACTGCTGATATGCAGATCAAATGCACGCCACAACAAAACGCACACGGCCAGAAAAAACAGGCCGACAATAAGCACTCGCCTGAAGACAAATTGTTGGCTTTCTATTGTCACGGTTTTAAATACACCACAGAATCCACGTCTGGCATCAACATACCCAATTCAGTTCGCGCAATTTTTTCTAACCGGCCATGGTCTGCCCAGGCCCCCTCTTCCAACTGCAAACGCCCCCATTCCACATTCAGCGAATCAATGCTTTTATTGAGCTGCTGCAGCTCTACAAATAACTTTCTGTTTAAATGCTTGCTATAAACGACAGAAATGGCCGAAGCCATCACCAGTACAACCAAAACCAGCAGTGATATTATTTTCAACATCAGCTGACTCTCTCCGCCACTCTCAGTACAGCACTTCTGGCTCTGGGATTATGTTCAAGTTCTTGCTTACCGGCTTTTATGGCTTTTCCAATTTTTTTCATAGGTTTTACGATGTCATCGTTCCTGATCGGTAAATCATGTAACGCCGGCGGCTCACTGGTCATTTTTTTTATAAAACGTTTGGTAATTCTGTCTTCCAGCGAATGAAAACTAATCACCGACAAACGACCACCCACACAAAGCAATTCATTCACCTGAGCCAGTACTTGCTCCAGCACTTCGAGCTCTTTATTGATAAAAATCCTGATGGCCTGAAAACTGCGCGTAGCCGGGTGCTTGTGTTTATCCTGAAATTTTTTCGGCACCACATCCGCTATTAACCCAGACAACTGCATTGTTGTCTCTATGGGTGATTGCTGGCGCCGGTCCACAATGGCAAAAGCAATTTTATTGGCAAATTTTTCTTCGCCATAGACCCTCAATACTCGCGCAATATCTTTGGCTTCTGCCTGGCTCAGCCATTCGGCTGCCGAGACACCTTGCCCGGGATTCATTCGCATATCCAGCGGCCCTGACTGACTAAAACTGAAACCTCTTTCCGCATCATCGAACTGTGGCGAGGAAACACCAATATCCAGCAACACACCATTAACCTTGCCAGACAGTCCCTTTGCTTTAACCACCGCCCCCATGGCACTGAAGTTCTCATGCACGATTTCAAAACGCGCATCACCTGCGAAACGCTCGCGGGCAACCGCTATTGCCTCCGGATCCTGATCAAAGGCAATCAGTTTTCCTGACTCGCCCAATTTAGACAAAATCGCTGCGCTGTGCCCGCCCCGGCCAAAAGTGCCGTCGATATAGATGCCATCAGGCTTGATATTTAATGCATCAACCGCCTCTTCTAATAACACCGGCTGATGTGTGAATGTTTCAGTCATCAGCTAAAGCGACAAACTTTCCAATGATGAATGCAAGCCTTCTTCATCATTTTTAATATCATCCAGCCAGGCGTTCTGGTTGTCTTGCCAGGTCTTCTCATCCCATATTTCAAATTTTTTACCCTGACCTATCATTACCACTTTTTTATCCAGCCCCGCCTGCTCCTGCAAAATCGTTGGCACACGGATTCTGCCCTGAGAATCAATTTCGCATTCAGTAGCGTGCCCCATCATGCGGCGCTGTAATGTTCTTGCCTGTTTGTTCATCGAAGGCAAAGCAACCAGCTTTTCTTCGATTTTTTCCCATTCCGGTAAAGGGTAAACCAGAAGACAGGAATCAAACTCTATGGTCACAATCAATCGTCCCGCACAAGATTCAAGCAGGCGCTCACGATAGCGAGCCGGCATAGCAACGCGACCTTTTGCATCTAAAGCCAGATTGTTGATTCCTCGAAACACTTTTACCCACTTCCACCCACTATTCCCCACATATAAACACTATAGTCCCGATAACACCCACCCGTCAAGGTTTTACGCCCTGCAAAATAGAAAAAAAGGCTTACAGGTCAATAAGTTAGCAGCGATTATAAAAACCCTACAGAGCATGCATTTTTAACATTAATTAAATCATTAGCTTGTGCTTAGAACTTAAAGAGTTACTTTAAGTATGTAGGATTTTTCTCTATGAAATGAACTGACGAACGGTATTTCAATGGCTCTGCGATCACAAAAGCCGCTTTTCTAAAAAAATCATTGCCGCTTTTTAGGCAAAGCCACAATGCAAAGTATAAAGATGAGTCGGCCGATAAGCCGGGTTCTGTCGTGGACAATCATTCATCTGGGCAATATGTCACCATATGCCTCAAGCGATCTACCCGAGAACAATGCGGGTCGCACCATATGTTCTCCTATTCGATCTTGCTCCAAGTGGGGTTTACCTAGCCGCAAACTGTTACCAGTTGCGCGGTGCGCTCTTACCGCACCCTTTCACCCTTACCGACCCAGAATAAACTGGGCAGGCGGTCTACTCTCTGCTGCACTTTCCGTAGGCTCTCGCCCCCCAGGTGTTACCTGGCACTCTACCCTATGGAGCCCGGACTTTCCTCCGCCTGGTGACATAATCAATGATTATGTCACCAGGCCGCGATTGCCTGGCCGACTCAGCGCCTATTATACGCTTCAAAAACATTTCAGTCTTGCTGCATTTCCAACGCCAGCTGATAAATCTTGTTCTTTTTTTGACCCGTGAGGGCTGCAACCACCTGACTCGCCTGTTTGACCGAGACGATCGGCAATACTTTTTCCAGCATCTGCCTGATTTCAACGTCAGACTCAGATAGATCACTCTCAGCACGACTCACCACCATCACAAACTCGCCTTTTTGCTGATTATTGTCTGCCGCTACGAAATCCACAAGCTGAGCCAGGCTACAGCGTTTTATCGTTTCGAAGGTCTTGGTTAATTCCCGCCCCATTGTCACCATTCTCTCGCCACCGAGCACGGTCAGCGCATCATTTAAGGATGCCACAATGCGATGACTGGACTCATAAAAGACATGCGCATGGGGACTTTTCAGCCATTTTGCATAATAATCTTTACGCTGCTGTGACTTCACCGGCGGGAAACCCTCAAAAGTAAAACTGTTCACCGCCAGACCCGATACCGACAACAACGCAATCGCCGCATTGGCTCCCGGTATCGGAATCACCTGAACACCGGCATCATGTACCGCACTCAGCAGCCGGTAACCCGGGTCATTAATCAACGGCGTGCCCGCATCCGAAATCAACGCCACATTCTCGCCGGCTAACAGCTTTTTCAGCAGCACGCCTGACTGATATTCTTCATTATGATCGTGATAAGCCTTTAATGGCGTGGTGATCATATAGGCCTCAAGCAACCTTGCACTATGGCGCGTATCTTCAGCAGCTATTAGATCCACACCCCGCAATACATCCAATGCGCGCTGGCTAATATCCGCCAAATTACCGATAGGCGTTGCCACGACATACAGTTTACCGATTACCTGCTCCAAACTCTGTCTCTCCGGGGTGTTGTTTATAAGACATAACGAAACAGCTATTGTAGAATAGATGGGTCTTTGAATTTGAGTTTTTTCTTTCCACCGAGTTTTCCATCAAATTATAATTATATGATCAAATCCGTGAACTTATACCTTAGTCTCTTCTTATTCATATTATTAGCAGGTTGCGCCCAAAAGCCTCAGCTCAGTAAAACTATCCCTCCTGCACCCGCCGTCACGATTGAAAAAGAGCTTACTTCTCAAACCAAACAATTGACCGAGTCCCAGACCGAGACACTGAAAGACTACATACAGCGCAGTGAAGCCAACCCCGGCCCACTAAGGCAACAGTATATTCTGGAAATGTCTGAATGGCTGTATGAACAACTCGAGTTAAAAGCGGCGCTGCGGGCATTGGACAAACTACAGCCTGAATACCTGACACTGCGCCAGTCAAACAGAGCGTTTTTACTGAAATCGCGCATTATGTTATCGCAAGGTGATTACACCGGCGTCATCAAGACATTGCCCTCGACCCTCGTCAACCTGAATAATCAACAGAAAATTGATGTCCTGAACCTGCGGGCCCAGGCATTTCTCGGAGCCAGTTATCCATTCGAAGCCATCAGAACGCGCATTAAATTATCAGCCTACCTGCATGATGAACTGGCGATAGACGATAACCAGTACACAATCTGGCGCATTTTGAACCTGATGTCACTTAACAGCCTGAAACAGATCAACACGCTGCCACTTAACAGCCAGTTAAAGGGCTGGATCGAATTAGCCATTGTCACTAAAAACAATCAAAATAACTGGCAACGGCTGGAAGACGTCTATCAAGACTGGCTGCAAAACAACCCGCAACACCCCGCTGGCAGAACCTTTCTGGCGACGCTTGCAAAAAACCAGATCGAACTTATCAAACAACCCCGGCATATTGCCTTATTACTGCCCCTCAACGACAAGTTCGCAGGTGCCGCACGTGCCATTAGAGACGGTTTTCTCAGCACACATTTCCATGCCCAAAGACGCAACCAGGCTCAAATTTCGGTGATCGATACCAGCAAAAGCCAGACCTCTATCTGGCAACATTACCAAACAGCCATCCAGAAAGGCGCTGATTTCATTGTCGGGCCACTCGCCAAGGCTTCGATAGACGAGCTTTCAAAAATTAAAGAACTAGAGGTTCCGGTACTCACCCTCAATTACGCCGAACAACAGTCTTCAGTAACCGACAACCTGTTCCAGTTTGGCTTGTTACCGGAGGATGAAGCCGGCCAAATTGCAGAACTGGCGATTAAACAAGGCAAAAAACACGCGGCTATCCTGGTTCCGGCTTCAGCCTGGGGACAACGACTGCAGTCTGCTTTCCAGCACCGTTTTGAAGAACTCGGTGGTGAAGCACGCAGCATCAAAACCTATCAAAGCCAAAAGAATGATTTTTCAAACTCAATCACCACTCTGCTAAACCTGACTCAGAGCAACCAGCGTGTTAATAAAATAAGACAGCTTCTGGGTAATAACATTAAATCCGAGGCCTATCGTCGTCGAGATATCGACATGATTTTTATTGCCGGCCAGCCCCGTGCCGCGCGTTCTATTTTGCCACAATTGAAATTCCACCAGGCCAGCGACCTGCAGGTATATTCAACCTCACACGCGTTTTCTGGTACACCTAATAAAAGCGCTGATCGTGATATCAACCAGTTACTCTACTGCGACATACCCTGGGTGCTAGAAGACAACGAGATTAAAAGCCGCATCGAAAAAAACTGGCCGGAATCAAGTAAACGCTATAGCCGTCTTTATGCTCTGGGAGCCGATGCCTATCACCTGATCCCCTATCTTGGGCGCTTAAAAGCCCGCGCCGGTGAAAACTTTAGCGGTTATACCGGCAATCTTTATCTCGATCCCTTATTGCGCATTCACCGCAAGCTGATTTCCGCACAGTTCATTGAAGGCCTGCCCGTGCCACTTGCCGCAGACGACAATATGTCAAGCCTCTATCAGCATCAAACACCGGCATCACCTGGTCCCAGCGAGCAGAACATTAACTAAACATGAACCAAAAAAGCCAACACGGAAAGTTAGCTGAAAACCTCGCCCAACAATTGCTTGAATCCAATCAGCTTAAGTTGCTCGAAAAAAATTATCACTGCCGCTATGGTGAGATTGACCTGATCATGCAAGATGCCAGCACATTGGTTTTTGTTGAGGTCAGGTTCAGAAAAAGCAATCAGTTCGGTGGTGCCGTGGAAAGCATCGATCAAAAGAAACAAAATAAAATCCGCATAACGGCTCAGCACTATCTGCAAAAACATAACAGCAAACTCAATGCCCGGTTTGATGTCGTCACCCTGTCCAGCCTGAATGATAATAATAAAATTAACTGGATAAAATACGCATTTGAGTAAACAAAACGCTATAATTCCTTTATCTCATTATCATAGAAATTTATTATGGACTTGCTCGAACGTGTACAACAAAGCTTTGAGGACAGCCTTGCTACCAAGCTGGCCGCCTTAGACGAACTACCGGTTTTGATCACCGAAGCGTCTCAGCTGATTACCAACGCGCTGATGAACGGCCATAAAATATTGTCCTGTGGAAACGGCGGCTCAGCCGGTGATGCTCAGCACTTTTCTTCAGAAATGCTTAACCGCTATGAAATGGAACGCCCCAGTCTGCCGGCCATCGCACTGACAACAGACACGCCCACCATTACCTCGATTGCCAATGACTACAGTTTTGACATGATTTTTTCAAAACAAATCCACGCCCTCGGCTCTGAAGGCGACATACTGCTGGCAATCAGTACCAGCGGCGACTCCAGCAATGTGGTGCGAGCTATCGAAGCGGCCCATGACCGCAATATGAAAGTCATTGCACTGACCGGAAAATCAGGTGGCACCATGGCAGAAAACCTCGCCATCGAAGATATCGAAATACGCGTGCCCTCCGATTCAACAGCCCGCATTCAGGAAACACACCTGTTAATTATCCATTGCCTATGTGACCTGATCGATCACCAGTTATTAGGCCAGTAAGCTTGTTGGCAAAAAAAAAACTGACCCGGCAACTGCTTAACATACTCAGCAGCGAATTTGTCAAAACCCAACAGGCGGACATCTGGAGCTACGGCTTTGATAACAGCCGTCGTCAGGCGCTCGCCGATTATGTTGTTTTGCCAGAAACTGCAGAACAAATAGCGGCCATTGTTACACTTTGCAACCAGTTCAAGATACCGCTGATTGCCCGTGGCCGTGGCACCGGCACAACCGGCGCCACGGTGCCCATTACTGGCGGCATTATCCTTTCGACCGAACGCATGAACAAGATCATACGTATCAAGCCAGAAGACCGTTATATGGTTGTGCAACCGGGCGTTACCAACGCAGAGGTGCAGACAGCGGCAGCTGAGCACGGCTTTTTCTGGCCTCCCGACCCGACCAGTGCTGCATTTTGCACCATTGGTGGCAACCTTGCCTACAATTCGGCTGGCCCCAGAGCCGTTAAATACGGCACCCCCAGAGACAATACCCTGGGCCTGGAAGTCGTTACCGGGCAGGGTAAAAAAATGCGTTGCGGCGTATTTACCACAAAAGGCGTGGTTGGTTATGATTTAACACGCTTGCTGATCGGCTCAGAAGGCACACTGGCTATCATCACAGAAGCGACGCTTAAACTCACACCGCTGGCGGACTCGAAAAAAACCATTAAGGCGATTTACCGCTCGATTGACAGCGCCGCTGAAGCTGTCGCCAGTATCATGGCGCAGAGCACCATACCCTGCTCTCTGGAGTTTATGGACAAAAACGCACTGGATATGGTTCGCCAGTATTCCGATGTCGACTTGCCTGAAAACGCCGCCGCCATGCTGATGATTGAAGTCGATGGCAACGCCGAACATTTAGAACAGATGACACGCGACATTGAGCGCGCCTCTCAAAATGACGGACTGGCATCGTTTAGCATTGCCCGTAACCAGCAGGAAGTTAAGGCTTTGTGGCAAACACGAAAAGCCCTGTCACCCAGCCTGAGACATGTAGCGCCGAAAAAAATTAATGAAGATGTGGTGGTTCCCGTCTCCAATATTCCGGCCCTCATTAACGGCCTCAATAACATCAGCCGCCAGCATCAAATACCGATAGTCAATTTTGGACATGCCGGCAATGGCAACATTCATGTGAACTTATTAGTACAGGAAAAGGACGCCGCCGCCTATCAATGCCTGGACGACGTATTTAAACTGGTTTTAGCACTGGATGGTACATTATCGGGTGAACACGGCGTGGGGATAGACAAGCTTGATTTTATTGCCAATGAACTGGACGCAGAAGCGCTTTCGATGATGCGTTCCATCAAACAGTGTTTTGACCCGAATGATATTCTCAATCCAGGTAAAACCATTCCCAGGAAATAGCGCGATCATGATATCGCGGTGAAACACAAAACCAGAGCAGACTTACTTCACTACCCTGAGTGACGGCTTTTTAGATTTCTTAGCCGCGCCATCTGAAGGTGAAGCAGGAGAGCCGTCATCATCCTCACCAAACATCATGCCCTGACCGTTTTCTTTTGCATAAACCGCCAACACACTGGCCACGGCTATTGATAAATCCATAGACTGACCGCTAAAGCGGGCATTAAAGGTAATCAGGTCATCAGCCAGAATCAGGCCCTGCACCGCCATTGGTGCCACATTCAGAACAATTTTTCCATCCTGAACAAACTCTCTGGGAATCACCAAATCCGGTGATTCAGCATCCACCAGGATATAAGGCGTCAGACCATTATCAACAATCCATTGATAAAGGGCTCGAATTAAATAAGGGCGGCTAGATGTCATAATTAAAGATATAAAAAACCTGCCGACAAAGCCTGTGCTTTATCGGTGATCTGTGATTTAAAGACGCATGTCCCGTTCTTCTTCCGTCAGGCTGGCTTGAAAAGCCTCACGCTTAAAGACACGCTCTGCATAGGCTTTGACGGCTTTAGCTTCATCCGGCAATTCAATACCCAGCACAGGCAAGCGCCACAAAATAGGTGCGATAGTGCAGTCTATTAAGCTGAACTCTTCGCTCAGGAAGTACGGCATCACGTCAAACACTTCATTAGCAGCAGTCAGGCTTTCACGTAACATTTTACGCGCTTTGGCACTGGCTTTTTCACCGCGGGTCATGATGTCATGCATCAATGGATACCAGTCATTCTCAACCCGATAAAGCGCGAGCCGAGACTTACCTCTGGAGACAGGATCAACCGGCATTAATGGCGGATGAGGAAAACGCTCATCCAGGTATTCAGTGATAACACCTGAGTCATACAAAACCAGATCACGATCAACCAGTGTTGGCACCGAGTGATACGGATTCAGGTCCAATAAATCTTCGGGCATATTATCCAGATCAACGTCAATGATTTCAAAGCTGATATCTTTTTCAGACAGGACAATACGAGTGCGATGACAATAGGGACATGTTGGTGATGAAAATAAATTCATAACCGATCTGCGATTGGCGAGTGTCGCCATAAAAGTGCTCCGTTTTTCAGTATCTAAAAATAAAGCTGCCAGCAGACGAATTAACGTTTGCTGGCAGTGTAGAGTATCACAAATAGTTCTTAGTGAACGTCTTTCCAGTACTCTTTCTTCAGCATATAAGCCACGACAAAGAAAATCAGCAGAAAGCCCAAGGTCCAGAAACCAATAGACTGACGCTCAAGCTGCATTGGCTCACCCATGTATGCTAAATACGTCACCAGGTCATTGACAACCTGATCAAATTCAGCCACAGAATGGGTACCTGGCTTGATGATGCTCAGGCTTTCAACGTGGCGGCTGCCTTTATCATCGACACGGATTTCAGCTTGCTGAACACCCTGCATTTCCCACAACACATTCGGCATACCGACATCCGGGAAGGCCTTGTTGTTATGACCAGAAGGACGGCCCGCATCAACGTAGAAAGTGCGCAGATACGTGTATAACCAGTCAGTACCACGCGAACGCGCAATAACTGTCAGGTCAGGCACTTTAGTACCAAAGGCTTCTTTTGCGTAATCTTCAGTCATCGCATTTTTCATCAGCTCACCGACTTTAGTCTGCTCGCCTTTTTTGTTGCGTGTGAAAATCAGGTTATCTTTCAACTGCTGATCCGTCATGCCTGCGTCAGCACCTAAACGGTTATAACGCATGTAAGCGGCAGAGTGACAACTCAAGCAGTAGTTTACAAATGTTTTAGCACCACGTTGAATGGCTTCTTTATTGGATACATCAATGTTCGCGTGATCCAGCTGAATACCACCGCCAGCAGCAAAAACCAGTGACGGAGCAACAGCTAATAATAATGCAGTAATTAGTTTTCTCATTTTGTCACCCTTTCTGGAACTGGTTTAGTCTTCTCATTTTTAGACGTATACCAAAGTACAACAAAGAAACCGAAGTAAACAATACTACCGATTTGCGCAACCAGAGTACGGCCCGGAGTCGTTGGTAACATGCCCAGATAACCCAGTACCAGGAAGCTGACAACAAATGCCGCCAGGTTTACTTTGAAAATCGTTGCCCGGTAACGAATAGATTTCACTTTACAGCGATCTATCCATGGCAATACAAACAGCACGGCAATCGAGCCAAACATCGCGATAACACCCATTAACTTATCAGGTACGGCACGCAAGATGGCATAAAATGGCGTGAAGTACCAGACCGGGGCAATATGCTCAGGTGTTTTCAATGGGTCTGCGGGCACAAAGTTCGCATGCTCAATGAAATAACCGCCCATTTCAGGTGCAAAGAACATAACAGCGACAAAGAACATCAGGAAGACAATCACACCCACAATATCTTTTACAGAATAATAGGGATGGAAAGGAATACCATCTTTTGGAATACCGTTTTCATCTTTGTTTTTCTTGATTTCAACGCCATCAGGGTTGTTTGACCCAACTTCATGCAAGGCTAATAAGTGAGCCACAATCAGTCCCACCAGAACGAATGGCAAGGCAATAACGTGTAATGCAAAGAAACGGTTCAGCGTGGCATCAGAGATGACATAGTCACCGCGAATCCACAACGTTAAGGCGTCACCTACCCAGGGAATGGCACCAAACAGTGAAATAATGACCTGAGCACCCCAGAATGACATCTGACCCCATGGTAACAGGTAACCCATAAAGGCTTCAGCCATCAGCGCCAGGTAGATCAACATACCGAACAACCAGATCAGCTCGCGTGGCTGCTTATATGAACCGTACATCAAACCACGGAACATATGCAGGTAAACCACAATGAAGAAAGCCGACGCACCGGTTGAATGCATATAACGAATCAACCAGCCGTAAGGCACATCGCGCATGATGTACTCAACCGAGGCAAATGCCAGAGCACCATCAGGCTTGTAATGCATGGTCAGGAAAATACCTGAAACAATCTGGATAACCAGAACCAGTAAGGCTAATGAACCAAAGAAATACCAGAAGTTAAAATTCTTTGGTGCATAATATTTGCCCATGTGGTCATTCCACATAGACATCAGAGGGAAACGATCGTCCACCCAGTTTAATAATTTATTCATTATGCGGCACTCCCGTCTTCACCAACCAGGATCACGTTATCACTCAGGTAATAATGTGGAGGAACTTCAAGGTTTGTTGGCGCTGGCACACCCGAATAAACACGCCCAGCCATATCAAATTTTGAACCATGGCATGGGCAGAAAAAACCACCTTTCCAGTCCGCACCCAAATCGGCAGCCGCCAGATCAGGACGGAAAGTAGGTGAACAACCCAGATGAGTACAAATACCCACTAACACCAGAATCTCAGGCTTTCTTGAACGCGATGCATTTTTTGCATAGTCAGGCTGCTGCTCTTTGTCAGATGCAGCATCACGCAGTGAATCATCCAGTGTTTTTAAATCTTCCAGCGTTTTATTGCTACGTTTAACAATCCAGACTGGCTTACCACGCCATTCAACCGTTAATAAACGGCCCTCATCCAGTTTGCTAATATCAACCTCAACCGGTGCACCCGCTGTTTTAGCGCGCTCACTGGGAGCCCAGGACGCAACAAACGGAACCGCAACAAAACCAGCACCAACAGCTGCGACAGCTGAAGTGGCCAGTGTGAGCGTGCGGCGTTTGCTTGTATCTACAGTATCTGTAGTCATGTGCAGCTCTCCAAAACACAAAATTAAAAATAAACCATTAAAGTGAAACGTTCAGTTGACCCGCTCCACACAAATTCTTCTTATCAACAGCCAAAATATGGCTAATGAGTATTGTTGGCGGCATAGCATATAGCAAGTTGCCATCAAGACCAAGTATTATTTTCTAAGCGATTGATTATTAACAATTAATTTGAGAGTGCGGTTTTTTTCACTGAGCTTTTATTGATATTTTTTAAGGGCTTACATAGGCATTAAAAATGCTTATTCACCTATTAACGCTGTGGCTATGTTTCAAACCGGGTTATCCAATTCGACATATTGATAGCTAATCTCGAATTGTTGCTGCAAATGCGCCGCCAAAGCCTGCACCCCATAACGCTCTGTTGCATGATGACCGGCCGAAAAATAATGAATATCCAGCTCTTTGGCCTGATGCATCGTTTGCTCTGAGACCTCACCACTGATATAGGCATCCACTCCCCTCTCAGCCGCAGCTTCTATATAAGACTGTGCACCGCCGGAACACCAGGCCAGTGTTTTAATTGGCTGATTTGAATCTGAAGGCAGCCATAAGGCCTGACGGCCTAACTTGTCAGCCAGTAAATCAGTCAGCTCAGCGGCACTCATACTTTTGTTAAACTGGCCCTGCCACAACAGATCATTGACACCATTGAGGCGGTGACTGGCCAGCACGTCAATGCCCAGCTGTTTTGCCAGCTGGGCATTGTTACCCAGTTCAGTATGCGCATCCAATGGCAAGTGATAGGCTAACAAATTAATATCCGCCTGCAATAATGCTTTGATACGTTTCTGCTTCATGCCCACAAGCGCCGCATTTTCACCCTTCCAGAAATAACCATGATGAACCAGTATGGCATCCGCATTTTGTTCAATAGCCGCATCAATCAATGACTGAGATGCCGTCACACCTGCGACGATATGGCGGATCTCAGCACTACCCTCAACCTGCAAGCCATTAGGGCAGTAATCACTGAAATCATCCACTTTTAACAACC
>Ga0224506_10001236_pt1 | contig 18524 bp, 22 predicted proteins | sample SF_Jan12_sed_USG_2_FD_169108 | JGI IMG/M metagenome (GOLD analysis project Ga0224506, IMG submission 169108) | Sediment microbial communities from San Francisco Bay, California, United States - SF_Jan12_sed_USGS_8_1 | ecosystem: Environmental > Aquatic > Marine > Sediment | place: USA... | reverse complement strand
GAACATGAAGCTGGTGCTAAACTAATTGCTTTGGGAGGAGTAGCTGCTCTACTGCGTTTTTCGTTGCCTTAACCTAAACAGTTTTTAGTCGTCTGCGAACTGCCGGATTTTGATCTGCAAGTCTCTTCAAAGCTAACTCGAAGGTTTCATTGCTCAAAAGCTCTTTTTCAAGGAAAACGCCAGTCCTCCCAATTTTGTCCCTTCTTAGGAGGGCGTGGACGCGGTTCGAAACGGTTTCAGCAGATATTCCCAGCAGTTTTGCAGCTTGTTCTTCACGCCCGACTATTGCGCTCTCTCTGTGTCCTTTGTTGTTGGGTTCAATCAGCATTAAACGTTTGTCTACCCCACAAACTCGCAAGTCGTTCCTCAAATTTTCAAGGGTGGCTTCACCGCCGAATTTATAAAATTCTCTTTCCACTTTACGCATCTTCATCAGCGGGAATGAGACGCTTGTGTTTTCGCCTATTTCTACGTATGCTTTCATAGCGTATGTTGGAGTGGCTTGCACGATTAGACGTCTGTTGATTCGTGTGTGCGTTTTTTCTAAAGCGGTCTCTATCGTGAAAGAGGATATTTGGTAGGGTATGAAAACGTCTATGTCGCTTCTCATGCTGACGTCTCCTCTGGCTATGCTACCATGAACTATAGCTTCTAAGTGAGCGTCTTCTAGTGCCTCCATTATCTGCATAGTTGTCTGCCTAAACCTTTTAAGCAGAGCCCAACGCTTATCACCGTAAGCCACTTCTCTGTACTCGAAACGTATCAAAGGTTTCTTCGCCATCGCCTTGCCTCTTTCAACAAAATATCGCATTTAGTTTATTTTAGCACTTCGTAAGCAAATAGTTTCATAAACTGAAAAATGGAATTCTCGACATAAATATGCGGAAGTCTTTACTTTCTACTTTGACGATTATGGAATTGATTAGTGATGGGATTTCCATGAAAACTAGTGTCGAAATCTGCAGTGCCTGCAAGCGTCGAGAAGCGTTTTTCTTCAGGCTATACTCTGGAGAGAGACTTTGCAGAAAATGTTTCGCCGAATCCATCGAGGAAAAGGTTAGAGCATCGATTGCCAAGTATCAAATGCTCGAGTTTGATGATAGGACAGCGATAGCAGTTTCTGGTGGGAAGGACAGCGTCAGTCTACTGCATATTTTGGCTAGATTGGAGCGGAATTACCCGAAAGCGTCGCTTGTGGCTGTCACCGTTGATGAAGGAATCAGAGGATATCGAGATGAAGCCTTGAAAATTGCTGCTGAAAACTGTGAGAAGCTCGGCATAAAACACCACATAGTGTCTTTCAAAGGACTTTATGGATTTACACTTGACGAGATTGTCAAACGTGTTAAACAGAAAGGCAGGGACAGACTGACCCCTTGCGCATATTGCGGTGTTCTACGCAGAAAGGCGCTAAATATGGCTGCGAGAAAGGTCAAAGCGAATAAGCTTGCAACAGCTCACACGCTGGATGATGAAGTACAGACCGTTCTATTGAACATTTTTCATGGTGACGTTTTGCGTATAGCCAGAGAAAAGCCCATCACAGATGACGTTCATCCGAAACTTGTACGGAGAATAAAGCCTTTCTGCGAAATTCCAGAAAAGGAAACTGCTTTGTATGCTTACATCAAAAAAATAAAGTTTCAAAATATCCCGTGTACGTATGCATCAGAAGCACTCCGAAACGACATCCGTATAATGCTCAACAGATTTGAAGAAAAGCATGCTGGAATGAAATTCACCATTTTTAAATCGATGGAAAAGATAAGACCTGCTTTAGAAGGGCTTGCCGACAAAGAAGGATTAAGAGAATGTGCCGAATGTGGAGAGCCGACAACCGATAAAGTGTGTAAGACGTGCCAAATGCTTAGTCAGATCGTTTAGGAAACCGATATTGATATAAAGAGGAATAATTGAGAACAAAAGGCAATGAACGATTTAATTGTCATTTTGGTTTCAGTAACGACGGTCAGTTTAATATCGTTGACAGGAATTGTTTTCATAAATTTGAAAGAAGGTTTGATAAAACGAGTTTTAATGGGTTTGGTGGGCTTGTCTTCGGGCACGCTTTTGGGCGGAGCGTTTATTCACTTACTGCCAGAGGCGTACGAGACGAATCAAATAACTGCATTCTATTATGTTATTGCTGGTATTGTTGCTTTTTTTGTCACGGAAAAATTTCTTTATTGGCGACATTGTCACGAAGAAGAATGCCCAGTTCACATGTTCGTCTACCTAAATCTGTTAGGGGATGGAATTCACAATTTCATTGACGGCATGATAATCGCAGCAGCGTATGTTCTTGCAGGCGGCAACTATCAACTGGGATTTGCCACAACTTTAGCCGTAATTTTCCACGAAATACCGCAAGAGATAGGAGATTTCGGTGTTTTAATCTACGGAGGGCTAACCAAAAAGAAAGCCTTGACCTACAATTTCATTTCAGCCCTCACCGCAATTTTCGGCGCCATCTTGGGCTATTTCTTATCATACGTCCAGGGTATATCAGCGTTTCTGATTCCATTCGCAGCCGGCGGATTCATTTACATCGCAGCAACAGATCTCATGCCGGAGATGCACAAGAAATTCCAGCCGAGCGATTCTGTGGTTCAGCTTATCGTTATTTTGTTAGGCGTCGGGTTGATGGCTTATCTTAAAACTGCTTTTGGCGGTTAGCGCGATTCCGTTTCAGCACCGCGTCGGTTTTCAGCTTACGCAAGATTGCTGAGGCTTCATATGCGTTTTTGGCTGAAGCCGCTTTCTTTGCTTTCTGTACGGCGATTTTGAAACCACAGTATGGACATGCCTTTGTTTTCTGTTCAGCCTTAGCCAGTAAGAATCCGCCGCATTTACTGCACACGACTACTAGGACAGACGCTATGTTTTGCACCACCCAAAACCTTTTCCACACACAACTAAATAACGCTTAATGCAAGAGGGGCATAAATGAGTAGCGAAGAAAAGGAGAAGCCAAAATCACTATTGGACTTGGTGCAGAATGCAATACGATATTTTAGGAAGGAAGGTTACAAAATTGAAAAGAACGAGACAACGCTTGAAGGCTTCAGCGGAATCTCCAGAAAATTTGACCTCATAATTCAGAAAGGACGCACAACGCATGGAGTTTGGATAAAAGACTGGGACAGAACCATAGGCGTGAACATTGTGATAAATCTAGATAAGGCTTCTGAGGACGTTGGCTTATCGAATCCAATTTTGATAGGAGAAAAATTCAGCGATCACGCAAAGTCTTATGCGAACAGAAGAAAAATCACGCTATTAACGAAAAGGCATATAGCGCTAAGCCTAAGATAGGCTAGCTCAAATTTTTAGAAAATCGTCCAACAAGCCTTCAGCTTCTAACTTACCCAGCCAATCTACAACACCTACAAAGCACTTTTTATTGCGGTTTAATATCGAAAGAATGTCATCAACAACTTCTTCCAGGCTTTTTCCAGAAGCATCTAGCTCGCAGACCTTTCCCTCTCCATGAACATTTAAAGCATCAATCAAGCAAACATCCAAGATTTCTGAAGCCAAGTTCTCCCACAGCTTTTGACCAGAAAATCCGCCCTGCTCCATGAATTTTCGCAATTCAACTGGGTTGCGCCTCAAAACAAAGACGAACGTGACCAACGTTTCGGGAACAACATCAACAGCATAATGCCCATCAACGATTACGTCTTTCCCATCACAGTCTTCAACGATTTCGTTGATTCTTTGTTTCACACGATTTTCATCGACAATTATCGAGTCTCGCTTTTTGTCTTTGCCCAGGATTAGGTTTTCGCGTGTGGCTAGTTCGGTTAGATTCAAGTACAAAGCGTCAAGTTTAGAAGTGAGCAGGCGCGCAACTGAGGTTTTTCCAACGCAAGGAGTTCCAGTAATTAGGATAATTCGCTTTGACATGCCTTGGCCACTTATTAGCATCAGTAAAGGGACCTGTCACAAATAAGGTTTGCAAAATTCTTATTGCCTACTTTTGCGCAGTTAATCTTGGGCTGGCGAGTTGGTGTGTGGCTTTCGAGCCTTACGCGATAGGCTTGAGGAAACTCCGCCCACATGTAGAATTGCAACATCCGCAAGGGTGTAAGGTGAGAGCCTTGGCTCCGGAGCAGAAACGAAACGTCCATTCAGCAAGAGCCGATGATACATGCTAAGTTGTTGAGAATGCTGGGTGCGAAGCGGTGAAACGGCCGTCCTGCAAGTGGAAAGGGCAAACAGACGCCTGTGAGGAATCTACCTAAGGCGCGGGTAGCCCGATTAGCCGAATGCCACAAAGAACAAAAGGCGGGTTACGACCAACACACCAGCCCAAAGACCATGCTTTTTTCCGTACACCACAAGAGCAGGACTCCAAAGTGCTTAACGTCTTAATCCAGATGAAAAAAGACAACAAAAGCAATTACACAATAAACTTCACCCGAAAAGCACTAGGTTTCCTAGGCAAACACACTAGCCTAGCAGAACCAGAAGCTGTAAAACTGTTCATAGCTGAACTCGAAGCCTCAGACGGCTACAAAAGAAATCTCTGTATAGCCTACAACAAATATGCAAAGTTATATGGCATCAAATGGAACATGCCAATATATCGACAACCAGCAAAAAATATCTCTCTGCCAACCAGAGAAAAGATACAAATGCTAATCGCTAGTGCGGGACAACTACTTTCAATGAAGTTAACGCTAAGTATGGAAACTGGATTAAGACCGATAGAACTCACAAGACTCAAAGTCAAAGATTTAGACCTTGAACACAGAACTGTGAACCCAACCACAGCCAAGAAAGGCAACGCAAGAACTATCCCAATGTCGCAAAGCTTAACGCAGAAACTACAAGAACACATCAGAAAGGAACATTTGACGCCAAACGACTTACTGTTCGAAGGAACAGACGCAGACCACTATGGCAAACAATACCGCCAAATGCGCAACGCATTAGCCGAAAAGCTGAAAGACGCATCAATACGACAGATACGATTCTATGACCTAAGACACTATTTCTGCACCAAGAAACTACACGACATTGGAAATCCCTATACGGTGATGGTTCTGATGGGGCACACAAAACTTGAAACGACCCAACGCTATATGCACCTATTAAACCTCAACGATGATGAATGGACTGTTGACGGAGCTACCACCGTTGAACAAGCCAAAAAACTCTTAGAAGCAGGATTCCAATACCAAACAACAATCGAAGGAGTACAACTATTCAGAAAAAGAAAATGAAAAACAAACAACCCCCTTTTTTCGATTCAACAACTTGCAGAATTTCTATCTTACGCATACCCATCAGCATGCGAATGCGACCTTTCTGTTCAAATGTTAACAGTTTTCTCTTGACGAATAATATTCCATCAAATAAAAAGCCGTCGCACTGAAATACAAGGCTAACCCTAAGATGAAATATCTGCTCAGAATTACAAGAGGAAAATCAGCTGAGAGCAGTATTGCATAAATAACATAGCAGACAAGAGCTTCGACCAGATATGGTAAAACGTATTCGACTCTATTTATTAACGAAGCATTTTGAAATGCTTGCCTCTTTGACCTTATTTTCTCTTTGAATGAATCTACTCCAATAGTCCTATATTCAACGATATTTTGAAAATTATGAGCGGCGGCTAAGCCTTTAACTATTAAGACAACCAAACCAATTAAAAAGAATGGATAATATAGCCTAAGAGAATCGATAATACCGAATACGATAACTAGAATAGCTTCGAGGAAGAGTGTTCTTCTGTAACCGTGTTTCTTAACACCATTTCTAACACGTTTATTTGCCTCAAATTCCACTCCTAAATCTCTTATGAAAATGTAAGTGGTGTAATTATCTAGGAGACTACCTAATGAGGAAAGAGATATACTAATAGATAACAAAGTGAAGTCCATCAACTTACAGCTTCCTCTTAACTGAATATATGACCAAACATAAAAAATCGTTGTGTTCTAGGTGTATTTAGCAGATAGGCATGGGTTAGAATTCATGAAACTTGTAACTATTCAGAAAAAGAAAAAACCCCATCTTTTAACTAAACCGAATCCGTGAGGCTTTTCGCCTCACTATGCCCACGTTCCGCACAATGCCGATGCAAATACAACCACAGACACTATGAAATAAGCAACTGACCTCATAGAAAAAGAATTTGAATACATCAACCTAAATAAACGGTACAAAACTATTTAGAAAACGCAAAATAGTCCTCTTTTTCTATCATTCGGAGCGACTTTCTTACGAATCTTATTACGAACCAAGAAGTAGACGAATTAGGATGTGCGTGGACAGCGTGTATTTAGGATGGAAAACTTTGCCCAGCTGATGGTTTTGATAAGCAAAGACTGCGTCTGTGTCTTCTGACTATTCAAAAAAGGATTTATAATCGTTGAGCTTCAGTTAAATTAGGGTTAGCAAATGGAGAGTTCTAGAATAGTAAAGCAAGACATGAAAGCAGCTTTGTCAGCTGCTCAAAATGATGATTTTGAAGAGATGAATATATATTCTAACAGGATTATGACAAATGCAATTTTTGACGAAAATTCCAACTTTGCTTTGCTTGGTTTCTTTTTCAAAGAAATCGCCAGAACATGCGGAAGTGTAAAAACGAATAGAGATACCACTGCATATGCAACTGCAAAATCAATTGCTACGAGTTACATAGAATCGGTAGACATAGAGAGCAAAAGCGAGCAATTATGGTCTAACTATGTCGAGTTCTATAACAAAATCCGCAAGTACGAACAGAATGAACATGAAAACAAGAGCTACGAAGATGACCTCTCGTTTACAAATGCGAGTCTTAACTGGTTAGTGGAATTGATAAACAAGGATAGGAAACTGCTATTTAAGCCTGAGAATCGGCTTATTACAGGCATCTTAACAGAGATGGAGCGTATTGCCCGCGTGCATGGAGCACAGATACGCGAGATCTGCCTGATCTCCTTGTTTAGAGCACTGAATCTCTATTCAAGCTATCTCGACTATTTTGACAAGGATTATCGAAATGAAATCATTGAGAACTCTGTTCTTCCATACCTTGACTCAATAAAGGCTGCTGCTCAAAACGAGAAAATTGACTTTGATCCAATTACACAGCTTTTGGCTAAAATTATTTTCGACTGGCGAGTTTGTTATATTCGATTTATGGAGCGCCCAAGAATTGTTCCAATTGGAGAGCGAAAGGTTGCAGTAAGTGAAGAAACAAAGAAAAGGCTGTCCGAAAGTGTCGAAAAAGCCTTGCAAAAGGAAGTGAAGTAAGTGTCTAATTTGATTGACGAGTTGACAGCTGAAATACAAACCTCAAATTCAAGTTATTCGTCAGAGGAAATAGCTAATCAAATAGTTTCTCTCGTCGAAAACGACATTCTACCTTCAGCCATTGATAGAATTCGATTGCCAAGACTCCCGTCTCCGATCGATTTAAGAAGAGAGCATTTCAAGATAGAACGCCGTCGTGGCAAAAAAGATGTCGATGAATTAGAGAACAGGGTCAAGTTTGTCCAAGAATTAGGAAAATTGAAACGCGATTATTATTTTTCTGATCTTACATCCGTAAGCTTTCAAGCAGTTGACGCAAAAGACTTCAGCCAAAAACCGTTTTTTTACGACACCAAATATTTGGAGAGAAAGAAAGATCGAAAATTGACTGAAACTGAAGTAATATTGCCAAAATTGGAACCGAAATCATTTTCAGATGTTTCTGAAAGGGAAGTAGAAAAACCTCATGAGCTTGTTACCATTGATTTAGGTGTTTCAAAAAAAATATTCTCTGACCCCAATTTTGAGAGAGCGATTGCGAGTGTAGAATCCAGAATCAGAGAAAAGTTCAGAAATGTTCCAGATATCTCCTTCAACATCTCATTGAGACAGGGCATAGATGAGTATACTAGAGAAAAAACGATAATTCACATTAAAATACCAAATAGTAATTTCAAAGAAAAAATGAACTACTGGCTGAGAATTGATTTTGAAGTACGAAATGCAATAAAAGCCGCGGGTTTCGAAGAGGCAGATAGAAAAGCGATAAACCGAAATCTTGTTACCCATATCGAATCAATTTAGGCGATCATCTGTGTATGAACCTAAAGAGAAGCAATTCAAACCCCGAAAATTCCTAAAACTGGCAGAAAAGCTTATCGATGATGGAAAATATGAAGAACCTGCCAGAATTAGGACAGTGGTTGGAAGAGCTTATTATGCCTCACACCTTTTTGTGAAAGAAAGAATGAAACAAGCGGGCTGGCGAATACCCGATGACCATACGGTTCACAATTTCGTTATAGACGAACTTTTGGATAACGAAATTTCGAATATTGGGTCTATGCTAGACAAAGTCTATGAGAAAAGACGGATTGCTGATTATTATATGGACACTCCATTGAAACTGGCAGAAGGGAAATTGTGCGTACAGATCGCTCAGGAAATCATTGATTTTATAGAACAATTTCCTTTGAAGAAGAAATAGTCTTCTTGTTGAGATAAGACTTTACCTAAGAGAATTACTGGATACGATGAGATAGGACTGAAGAGCAGTCTGATTTACGTATCAGGCAAAGAAATAACTTGAAAACAATGTTATACAAGGAAGCAGAAAAAACGGACGTACCTAGTGTTAATACTAACAATACTGTCTACCTCTTTAGAGAGATATTCTGTGGAGAAGTAGCGCACAATATTAAATTGAAAAGGATTGAAGAAAACCTTGAGGAAACCTAGTCATCACAAATGACTTGGCAGTATCATAAAGACAACTTTTGAATCATTCTTCATAGCTATCCCTACCCAAATCCACGACTTCCAACAATCTCAACGTAATTAGGCTCACCACGCTCATCAAACTCATCATCGACAAAACACGCTACATAACCAATATCACCGACATCTTTTACAATACGGCGTTTACCAGCATGAAAACACCTAACCATCTCACCACCACAAACAGAACACACATCCTCAGACACCAACTTTTCACCCTCAAACATACGATAACTCATAGAACCAAACCATGTAACCACATGAAACCGCTTAAGACCAACCCTAATAGTAGCGTGATTCAACTGATAATAAGCAGTACCGAAAACAGTCTTACGAGTTTCGTGGACCTTAACCAAATATCCATCTTTCGCAAAGCCACGAACCTCACGAACCTTAAAACCATCACATAAACCACAATCCCGACAGTCATGCACACAATCCCGACAACGGTCAAACCCACCCTCCAAACTAACAACCCCTAAAGCATGGTAATGCGGACTCCAGACCAAACATTTACGTTTCCAATCAATACGATACCCATGAAAAATCATCGCGCCCCCACCAACACCCCTATCAAACAAAGCCTCTCTACAGTTTTTCCTTGAAACAGATTCGCGTAAATCACGGTCTTTGACGGCAACAGAAACCGTAACATGCTCAACAATACCCAAACCGCGCTTTTCAGCCTCTTTACAACGCCCTAAAATATTCCTTGCCTCTCTTGGACTCCAACCACGAGCAAAGCATATTGGACATGACGCTTTATGACACCACCAATGTTTATGCCGAACGACCATTTTGTTCGTAACATCCGCACCCTTCAAAAGTTTACCTTTATGTCCTTCCTTATTCTTACAAGCCACAAGACTACGCCACCTACCACAGATTTCAGAAGACGGCACACCGCGACCAACAGGAACAAAATCCTCATGACCGGTATCATCGACAGGCAGAAACCAATATTGAAACGTCAGAATTTGTCTATTCAAAGCCACACGACGAGCAAGCTCTCTTTTATAAGTTTCAGGAAAACCTTCAATCAAAACCTTAACGTTCAATCAAACCACCGCTACGTTTATGCAGACGCAAGAACGTTTTCTTAATCACCGCACCATTAGGAAAACAATTCACATTGAAACGAGGACATACATCACTCAGAATATCAGACGGCGAACCATCTGGATTCGAGAAAACTGAAAAGCAAGAACCAAGATTATCTCTATCACAAAGCTTATCGTCACATGGACAAGTAGAACCAATTTCTCTATTCAACCTATCCACTTCGGCGAAAAACTCCTCTTCCTCTTTCTCCATCCCACGAACAAATTCCTTATAATGTTTACACGTAGAGCATTGGTCTAAAACATACACCCTCTCGCCTTTCTTAAGCAACCCTCTCCTCAGCAAGTCACGCTTAAAAGAGCAAACTACATCAACCAAAAACAAACACATCTCAGACTTACTTACGTTCTTAACGTTTTTTCTCATCTTCATCACAAAGTATATGTAGCTACTAGTCCGTATTCTGATTTGAGTAGCTACTATGTCAAATCTAAAAGCCCATGAATACAAGGAGAATTTGAACAAATGCTACAAGGTGGTGCTACAAAGTAGCGCAAAAGGAATTAGAGCGGTTGAAATCGCAAGAAAACTCGACATCCATAAAACTACGGTTCACCGCTACCTCACTTCTCTTGAGCTCATGGGAAAAGTGGAAGATGACCGTGGAATATGGCACGCAAAAACTGGAGAACAAACGATTAAACCCTTAGAAAAGGAAATTGTAATAGAGCTTCCAATGCCAAAAAGCGAATGGCGCCGAATAGCGTTTCTAGAAGCACAAGCCAAGGAGTCTGAAAGACTAGGGCTTTCGTTGCTTGCAGAAGACATGAGAATTACTCTTGAAAAGCTCAAAGAAACGAGAACCATTAGGATAAAAGGCAAAAACGTTGATGACCTCGACCTAGAAAAACTAGGAAACCTGATTCAGCAAGCTAATAAGAAAAGTCTTAAGGTTAACTTGAGGGGTCTGTTCAAGAGCTTGAAAAAGTCGCGGCCTGATACTTCCCAAGGTCAATGAAACTAGCGCGCTCATATTACTGAACATGTCGGACGAGGAGGTGAGGGTGAAATTGAAAGAATATGCTTGCATACAAGTTAATCACCACAAAGAAGTGCCTAAGACAATTGCTGAGATGCAGAACCGAGGATGGCGTCTTCATACCTATCAAGCTACTGGATATGGTACAGATGTCAAGCACTACTTACTATTTGAAAAAAGTGACTAACCTCCTAACATACGCTAACTCATTATGAAATCAGATTGAAAGAACCTTTTCATTGTTCTCTCAAACTCTCTCGCGCACGCGAATGAAGTATAGAAATAGAATGCCTAACTCGTGTCGTGGTGACGAAAGATATTAAACCATGTCTTGTATGCCCGTGCTATCGTCGCCGCGCTTCTGAGACCTCTCTCTCCAAATGCCAATAATGACAGTAAAGGCGAAGGGAAGAAGAATAAGGAAAAGCAGACCCCCCCAGAATCGGGCTAAGCACCCGTGCTAACCAATAATGGGGCGCCGTTTCATTCTCAAACTCCTTTATGGCATATTCTTGAAGAACGGGTGTCCAAGATGTGACATTGGAAGATGTAATATTCTTATTCAGAAAATTCCATATCTTGTCAGGCGTTGCGTCTATCACATATGCGCCCATAGCTGACCAAAAAATAACTCTCAATCCAGAGTAAAATGCTGAACACAACATTAACACCAATAGAAAAATGAAAACCAGAAAGAACAGCCTTTTTGGCACCGATGGTTTTTGATTATTCCAAAAATCGTCTGCTTTGGACATTAAGGTTACTCCAGCCACGACAAAACCAAGGACGAGAGCTCCATGTGACACAATCTCCGAACCGTAGAATCCAATCAACTCTCCCCGTGATTTTTCAAAATACTCGTCAACATTCAGTTCCGCATTAGCACAAATGGTGAACAACAGGAGACAGGCTATGCTAAGAAATAGAATCAAACTAGCGGTTCCTACTATGGCATTGTCAAGGCATATTCGCATTGTCTCTGACTCCAGCTTTGAATAACAATAATTTCTTTGAACGGTTTTAAGAGTTTTGCAAGGCACACGCTCAGTTGTCAATATATGCCAAATGAAAGAACCTCATGAGGTTCTCTCAAACTCTCTCCCGCGCCGCAGATTTATTAAAGATAAAGCTTTGGTTTTCGTTTGGAAAACTCCATTCTTTCCTCTGAATGTCCCGAAGAAGCACCGACTCTTCTTCGGCAAAGCTTTATTCTTTTGCTTCACATTCGTTCAGCACCATAAATCTGCAAAGGCAAAAAACGACGACGGCAAATTTCCCATAAAAAGCGAGGAAATTTGCATGATAGAAAATCCGCAAAGCAAAGGCATGAAACACATGAAACTGAATTTCTACCTTCCAACCGACACGTCGAAACGAATCGGAGGGGAGAGAAATATACATTTCAAATTCATAGACCACGCAACAGAGGAAAAACGTATGAGAAAGAAAGAATACAAGAAAAGATACGAATACAAGATTAAAAGTCCTCTTTTGGAAACTCTCAACTCCTGTATAGAAGCATCAAGATGCCGAACATTAGACAAATTCATAGGAAGCTGAGAAAATGACAGAAATTACTAAGGCTAGAAGTCGGGTTACAACCAACACGCCAGCTCTACTGATAGCACAGCACGTTTCTACTTTCTTTTTCTGAAGATTTTGGCTCCGTCCGTCTCAGTTATGTATTTGAAACCAGTTTCGATGAGTTGGCATGCTTCTTTAAGATCGCGGGATCGCTTTGCACGATAGCTAGCACATTTTAATTACATGAAAAATTTTTCCATAAATATTATAAATGCTTCACATTAAGAAGGACAATACGCAAAGAAATTCCAGCTTGGCACAAAACCATCACGTGTCAGTTGGAACTCTTGCGAAATTTATGAAAACTTGGGAGATGAAAAGTAGAAATGAAAACTAAATATGGCATACTCTTGGTGTTCCTCCTTCTACAAATCCTTTGGTTGCACGCTGTCCAAGTTGCTGAAGCTCAAGCGACTGCTCAAGGACTTTATGCAGGCGGCACTAATCCTGGAATCGTTTACAGATATGCAGGTGACACGACATGGGAAGTGATTTCACCAGTGTTGGGATGGTCGGTAACTAGCATTGTTATGTATGGCGAAGATTGGTACGTTGGAGCCATCACAGACAAAACCAGTTTCAATTCTGTTGGGAAAGTCTGGAAATATGATGGACGCACATGGACGGATGTTGGCACACTTGACAATCAAGTATGCTTCCTTATCGTGTATAAAGGAGACCTATATGCAGGAACTGGTATTAACGCAGCGAGGCTTTACAAATTTAATGTGGAAACTACGTCCTGGACTAAAGTCTTAGAAGTACCCATGTGGCCACAAGGGTGGTATGGTTTCAGAAGTGCCTATGTATGGAATGACTGGCTTTACCTTGGCGAGTGGGCTTTCGACCAAATCGCTCGATGGGACGGCACAACATTTGAAATCTTCTTTTCCATTATACCCGCAGGATCGTGCATCTACAGTTTCGAAGAATATGGTGGATATCTCTACGCTGGAGCTTACAAAGGAACCATCTACAGAATAAATAATGTGCCTGCTGCCGCGCAAATTTGGCAAGTACCCAACAGGGGATTTGCTTGGGCACTCAAATCCTTTGGAAATTGCCTTTACATAGGGGCAGACGCGAATGGAACTAGTGCAGCTCCACTTTGTAGATATGACGGAACTAGTTTCACTCAGGTTTGGAGTTATTCGAGGACAACAATGAACCCTCATGAGGGTATACTGTCGACCGCAACAGATGCGAATTATCTATATTTAGGAGTTGGCGGACAAGCTGTAGGCTATCCAGATCGCATGACCGGAGATGGTACAGGTCTTGTCTACAAATATGATGGGATTAACCCGCCGGAGCTCATTTCGAGTCCACCGCTAGGCACCGGAGCTCAAACGTTGTATTATGGACCAGTCCCAGTTCCATCACCACAAGAAGCAATACAAGATCTAATTGATGATGTACAGTCCCTGAATCTTCAGCAGGGAATTGTGAACAGTTTAGACGCAAAGCTCACCAATGCTCTAAGTGCTCTCAACGCGTTAAATGCAGGTCAAAGAAATGACGCTGTCAACAAACTCAATGCTTTCATTAATGAAGTTGAAGCCCAGAGAGGAACGAAACTAACCAATGAACAAGCAGACTACCTGATAACGGCAGTACAAGACGTAATAGCCCTCACCCAACAAACGTAACGACTGCAACAGACCAACAACATCTACCATCATCCCTTTTTTTCCGCAAATTCTCCATTGTGAGATATGACAGAAGGGCGCCTACAAAAGTCTCCACTTGGGCTGGGTTATGACCAACACGCCAGCCTTTTTTGAAAACCGCCCATCTATTTTCGCTTTCTGAAAATCTTCAAACATCCCTTAGTGCACGCTAAGCTGCCGCGCCTTACTGTGCAGAAGAGTCGACTCTTTGCTGAAGAACGCCTGCTCGCTCTCAATCAAAAGCAGACAACTTAAGCTCTTTGACACGCTTAACAATTGCCGAAGTTTCTTTTACACAACCTTTTATATTCTGCGCCTTACTTAGCCACTTCAAACATGATCGCTTGTGTGATCTTATGAATAGGATAGAGCTTGAATCTGCGCTAGGTGAAGCTGGAAAGGAATTAATGCACTGTAAAAGAGGATGTGAAGGTGTATGGAGTTCTGTCGAAGACGGCGTTCCTTCTCGCCATACGATTGTCTCAGGCCTAGGGGACAAAGTCAGCTGCGTCATAGTCAGCTTGGCTCCACCGAGAACAGCTACTAGGGATCAGAAGTTGCTTGCCGCAACAAGAGGATATAGAGAATTGCTCGAACATTGTCGCAGCAAGGTTGAATCGTCTGCCTTCTACTCGAAGCTTGATGCCTTTCGCAAAAATCTTGGATTGAAGGGAGCTGCGGTTTGGACCACTCTCTGCAAATGCGAAAGAATCAAAGGTCAAGGACTTCCGTCCGAGACTATGCAAGCATGCGTAGGAAGTCACCTCGCAAGAGAGCTTGAACTTGTCGACAAGTCGGTGCCCATAATCGCTGTAGGAAACAGAGTGTTTAACACCGTTCGACACAACTTTCCTGATCGCTTCGTGCTCAACGTCCCAAGCCCAGACGGATCACGAGGAGACTTCCAGAAAACAATGAACAATGAGAAACTCCTCGACCTTGCAAAGACGCACACAGCCGCAAACAAACGTGGCGCACTGTGTTTGTGTCCATCTTGCGCACGGAAACACCTTGCGGGGCCTTAACAAACTGGAAAAAATGGGGTTGCCCCAAGACATCTCCAACAGTGCAGCTAAAAACCTATTCCTTTTCTTTCTGGCTTTGTTTAACGTGCACCCTATTAGCTGAAGGGAATTTGAGTGGAGACGCCCCCAAATTCCCGTAAGAAGAGCACAACGTCGATAATATTCGTAACGTTCTTTTATCATGTGGAAGAGAAGGTTCCAAACATGCAATAAAGAGAAAATGCACGCGCTTTGTGGAACAATTATGGGCATTTTTTGGGACAAAAGTATGAAAGGTAAGCCTTGGATTATTGGGAGGAGAAGAAATTGCGAGAGCTTATGGAAGCTCGTAAGCCTCTTAGTGTTATTGCGGAGCCGTTGAACAAGAGTGTTAATGCAGTATATCTCAAATGTAAACGTCTTGACCTGAAAGTAGAAGAAGACGCTAAGGGCTACACCACTTCTTCTTTAAAGCTTCCTAAAGAGTTACCAAGTATAGAGGAAGCCTTGAAAATTTTGGCTGCTGCGTTAGAAAAAGCCGGTCAACAGAGCCTTGATAAAGTCGAGATTCAACGATTGCAAATTGTAGCTTCGCTTGCTAGGACCTACAAGGCACACGCTATTCAGAGTCAGATGTGCAGTTTATATTATGAAAGTCGTAATAATGTAATGGGAAAACAGCGTAGTGAGCGAGGCTAAGTTGAAAGCATTGAATTGCCCTCTCTGCAGTCTCGATTTGAAAAAAGAGAAAATATACTACGAAGACAGATCCTTTATTGTTTTGAAGACCAAAACTCTGAAAGGACACAAAGAACGGATTATGATAGTGCATAAAAGGCATGACCATACAATACCATACAAAAATTATGAACGCGCATTAGATATAGTGTCCAAAATTGGCGGAAAAGTCTTCTGTTACACTCCCAAATTCGTGATCATGGATACAACCTTTGCGACCATAAACGACCATTGGCATTTAGTTGCCACCGACCTCGACCCAAAAAGCGAAGATTTCAACCAGATTTTGGCTACTAGGTGGATTAAAGTTGTAGATAACACAGTAGTTGATGAGAGCGAAGTCTAGCGGAAGCATCGTTAAAAGACACGAAGAAAGCATTTTCTTGAATCTCTATTTTGCACATGTTGCTTTTTATTAGTCACTTCTTTTAATCTTCTCCTTTAGGCGATGACATGAGAACCAAAGCTTTGAACCCTGAAGAAGATGCTTATGGGCAAGAGATATGGGCTTGTTATCAAGGCAGAGAAGTCTTTGAAATAGTTGAAAGAGATGACGGCTACATTGATCCTTCTGCGCTTGGTCCAAAAATCTATTTCTCTAAATATGAAGATTGGGCTCCTTATCACAGACGAGCAATGGATTTTGTGAAGGGAAAGGTGCTAGACGTTGGCTGTGGAGCTGGCAGACATTCTTTGTACTTGCAGAAGAAAGGTTTTGACGTGCTTGGAATTGACAACTCTCCTCTTGCTATAAAAGTCTCTAAACTAAGAGGTTTGAAGAAAGCCAAAGTCATGTCAATTGAGAACATAGGTTACAGACCAGACTCTTTTGACACAATTATAATGATGGGAAACAATTTCGGTCTCTTCGGCAGCTTCAAAAAAGCACAAGAGTTGCTTAAGAAATTCCATAAAATGACTTCTAAAAACGCTTTAATTATCGCTGATACTCTTGACCCGTATAAAACTGATAATCCAGACCACTTGGAGTATCACAAGCATAACAAGAAAAAAGGCAGAATGGGCGGGCAAGTGAGAATTCGGATAAGATTTAGGAGATATGTAGGCAGATGGTTTGACTACTTGATGGTGTCCAAAGAGGAGATGAAAGAGTTACTCAAAGGGACAGGATGGAAGGTTAAGGAATTTATAGATTCTGAAGGCCCACCATACATAGCTATTATCGAAAAGGTGACTTAAAGCCCAGTCAGCTCGCTTAAGAACATACAAAAGATTTCATAGTGTGGAGTAGTTTCTTCCACAAGTCATAAAACTGCTTTTTGATATTTGGAAAACGGGTGCTTACGTGAAAGTCAAGGAATTATATCAGGAAATTGTCAAGCAGATGGAGAATAGATCTCATCCTGATGTTGCCTTTAAGAAAATTGCACAAGCTAAGTATTTTGGAGTTAACATCAATTCTTATGGACTTGAAGAATCTGAACAGACAGAGCTCTTCAAATGCTATAATGACGCTTTGATGAAATTAAGTCTTGAAGAAAGGTTTGAAATTGCAGGAATGCTCAAGGCTTCAGGTTTCTCTGAACAAGTCGGTTTTGGAGACAGAATCCTGTACCTAAGCCTAGATGAAATCACACCAGATCATTATGAGCTTCTAGATGAAATTGGAGACTACCTGAATGATTGGGGAGACACCGATTGGTTCTGCATCCGTATTTTGCAGCCTTTGCTCCGGCAGTATACCATGGAGACTTTGGAGCTGTTGAGAAAATGGAACAAATCAGACCAAATTTGGAAGCAAAGGGCAAGTGTTGTTGCCTTCACTAGAAAGATTGGAGAGAGTGGAAAGTTCACTAATGAAGTGCTGAAACTGTGCGAGAACCTGATTTGGAGCAAAGAGGATTATGTTCGAAAGGGAGTAGGCTGGGCTCTAAAGGACAACATGAGAGGGTCAAAGAAAAAAGTTCTGGATTATGTGAAGTCCTTGAGGGAAAGAGGAGTTTCTTCAGTGATCACACTTTATGCGATTAGAGACTTGAAAGGCAGGGAACGAAGCGAGGTCTTAGACAAAAAACCAAAGATGAGTTAAGGATTGCCGAGTTTTCTCCAAAATTAATAAAAACTCGATCAAATATACTAGATGGAATTGTTGAGTGATACACTATGAATAAGAAGCTTTTTCTGGTTACGGTTTTGGTTTTTGCTCTTATTGGCATGTGGACCGTGACATTTGAGGTTCAGAGAGTGGAGGCGAGTGAAACCATTTATATTAAAGCTGACGGCACCATCGACCCCATTTCAGCTAACATTACAACCAGCGATGAAGTCACTTACGTTTTCACGGATCATAATTTTGATTCTCTAGTAATTGAAAAAAACGACATTGTTGTTGATGGAGCAGGGTATAAGCTTGAAGGAGCAGACTATGGAAATGGCATCACGCTGGATGAGGTTTCTAACATTACGATCAGGAATTTGAAGGTCATCAAATTTAATTATGGTATCTACCTTTATAATACGTCAAACAACGTGTTCCATGGCAACAACGTAACAGGCAACTACTATTATGGCTTCTACATTTCTCAGTCTTCGAACATCACTGTTTACGAGAATGAGGTAACGAGTAACGGTGAGGGGACCTATCATGGGCATCCTTCAATCTATGTTGCTTATTCCTCGAACTGCACTATTAGGCTGAATAACATTACGGAA
>Ga0224506_10001235_pt1 | contig 18534 bp, 16 predicted proteins | sample SF_Jan12_sed_USG_2_FD_169108 | JGI IMG/M metagenome (GOLD analysis project Ga0224506, IMG submission 169108) | Sediment microbial communities from San Francisco Bay, California, United States - SF_Jan12_sed_USGS_8_1 | ecosystem: Environmental > Aquatic > Marine > Sediment | place: USA... | reverse complement strand
GGGTTCAGATTTCATCATGTTTCAACAGATGAAGTCTATGGTGACCTAGATGAAACTGGACTTTTCACTGAAGAAACCAGCTATGATCCAAGTTCTCCATACTCAGCAAGTAAAGCATCGTCAGATCACTTGGTAAGAGCCTGGCATCGAACCTATGGGTTACCTATAGTCGTGACTAATTGCTCCAATAATTATGGTGGATATCAGTTTCCAGAAAAATTAATCCCGTTAGTGACCTTAAATGCCCTTGAAGGCAAATCATTGCCCATATACGGGACTGGTCAACAGATCAGAGACTGGTTACACGTTGATGATCATGCTCGTGCATTAAGGTTAGTTTTAGAGACTGGGGAAAATGGTCAAACTTATAATATTGGTGGTCATAATGAAAAAACAAATCTGGAAGTAGTGAAAACGATTTGTACTTTATTGGATGAGCTTGTACCTGAGTCACCATATATCCCACACGAGTCACTTATTACCTATGTTGCCGATAGACCAGGTCACGATGTCCGGTATGCAATAGATGCGGGTAAAATTGACAGGGAATTAGGTTGGTTGCCAAAAGAGACTTTTGAAACAGGTATTGAAAAAACCGTGAAATGGTTTTTGGATAATTCAGAATGGTGTCGGCATGTACAGGATGGTAGTTATCAGCGTGAACGACTAGGGGAAAAGTAAAAGGCAGTTGTCAGTAAGAAGTAAAAATTACTGCTGGTGACTAAAGACTAAAGACTAAAGACTAAAGACTAAAGACTAAAGACTAAAGACTAAACTTATGAAAGGTATTATTTTAGCGGGTGGTTCTGGAACAAGGCTCTATCCAATAACAAAAGGCGTAAGCAAACAGCTTATGCCTATTTATGATAAACCGATGATTTATTATCCATTGTCAGTTTTAATGTTAGCGGGTATTACTGAAATTCTAATCATCTCTACACCGCATGATCTCCCCCAATTTAAATCATTGTTGGGTGATGGTTCAGATATCGGTATTAAACTTACCTATGCGGAACAACCATCACCCGATGGCTTGGCACAAGCATTTATTATTGGTGAAGAGTTTATTGGCGATGATGATGTCTGTCTTGTGCTTGGCGATAATATATTCCATGGGCATGGTTTAATCGAGTTGCTAGAAAAATCCATTTCAAATGTAAAAGATCAGGGTAAAGCGACCGTCTTTGGCTATTACGTGAAAGATCCTGAGCGTTATGGTGTGGCAGAATTTGATAAAGACGGTAATGTATTGAGTCTGGTTGAAAAGCCGGAAAATCCAAAAAGTCATTATGCTGTTGTTGGTCTCTATTTTTATCCGAATAACGTTATCGAGATTTCTAAAACAATAAAACCTTCAGATCGAGGCGAGCTTGAAATAACGACAGTTAATCAAACTTATCTCGAACAAGGTGACTTGATGGTTGAGCTAATGGGAAGAGGTTATGCCTGGTTGGATACGGGTACCCATGAAAGCTTATTAGAGGCGTCGAACTTTATCCAAACGATAGAAAATAGACAAGGATTGAAAGTAGCATGCCTTGAAGAAATTGCTTTTGAAAAGGGTTATATATCCAAAGAACATTTACTGACTCTGGCAAACCCGTTAAAGAAAAATCAATACGGTCAATACCTTCTACAGCGTGCCAATGAGTTATAAAGTATGAAGTTTACCCCTCAATCAATACCAGAAGTTATTTTAGTAGAACCTGTTGTTCATGGTGATGAGCGGGGTTATTTTGTTGAAACCTTTCGACAAGATAAGTTTGAAGAAGCAGTTGGCTATAAAGTTAACTTCATTCAGGACAACGAATCCAGGTCTTCTAAAGGTGTATTAAGAGGCCTGCATTTTCAACTACCTCCTTATGCTCAGAGTAAATTGGTAAGAGTGATTGAAGGCGAAGTGCTCGATGTTGCTGTGGATATTCGGCAGGGTAGTCCTAGTTACGGGCAGCATGTTGCTGTATTGCTAAACGAACAGAATAAACACCAGCTCTTTGTACCGCGAGGCTTTGCACATGGTTTCGTTGTGTTAAGTGAGTCAGCAGTTTTTGCCTATAAGGTTGATAACTGCTATGCACCGGATTGTGACAGAGGATTAGCATTTGATGATCTTAATCTGGCTATTGACTGGAAGTTACCGAAAGAGCAACTAAAGCTTTCTGAAAAAGATCTTAAACAAGCTTCCTTGTTAAACCTTGGGCAATGCTTTGATTATGGTGTGAATTATTATGACCAATAAGGTATTGGTCACTGGCTGTAATGGTCAGCTTGGCATCGCATTACAGCAGATAAAACCGCCTGATGTGGAAATGCTCGCACTAGATCGCTCTAAACTGGACATTACGAATTTTAAGCAAGTTAAAGATGTGGTTGAGCAATTTAAACCGGACTGGATAATAAATGCCGCTGCATACACCGCAGTCGATAAAGCTGAAAGTGAGTCTAAGAATGCTTTTTTAATAAATAGAGACGGTGCCGAAAACCTTGCCAGAGCGGCTGAAAGTTGTGGTGCGAGAATGGTACAAGTCTCAACGGATTATGTATTTGATGGTAACCAAGGGAGGCCATATAAGGCTGAGGACCCAGTGAACCCAATTAATGTATATGGAGAAAGTAAATTAGGTGGTGAGATTGCTGTCAGAGAGATACTGGGTAATGAAAGCCTGATTCTAAGAACGGCATGGGTATATGCATTTCATGGTAAAAACTTCCTCACAACAATGCTTCGATTAATGCAAGAAAGAGAGAAATTAGACGTTGTTGAAGATCAGATAGGCACACCGACTAGTGCTTATACACTAGCTGATGCAATATTCTCCGCTATTAAAAATGAAGTAACAGGGACGCATCACTGGACAGATGCGGGTGTTGCCAGTTGGTATGATTTTGCTAATGCTATCTATGAGCTGGGTACAACGGCAGGGATACTTGAAAGCGCATGTCGTTTAGCACCAATCCTATCAGAAGCATACCCAACACCGGCAAAAAGACCAGTCTGTTCGTTGTTGGATAAGCAGAGTTTTCGCAAGGCTATCGGTGAAGATGGGCAGCAGTGGCGACTTGTGCTGAAGCGAGTAATTGGCTCTGCGGGAAAACCCTAGACTGAAAAATAAGAGCGCTAGATGAGGGTGTTTGCGAGTAAACAATGCATAACAAACTCAGCTGCTTAACAAATAATGAGATCTTAATGAGGTGTTTTTTAAATAACCTCATAAATGCTTGAACATGAAAACAGGAAAATAAAGTTAGTGAAAATTGCAGTCGCAGGAACCGGTTATGTAGGACTTTCTCTGGCAATATTATTAGCGCAGCATCATAAAGTTGTTGCTTTGGATATTGTCAAAGAAAAAGTAGACCTGCTCAAGCTGAAAAAATCACCAATTGCAGATGCAGAAATCGAAGACTTTCTCGTCAATAAAACCTTGGATCTTACTTTTACATTGGATAAGTATCAGGCATATGAAGGTGCGAGATTTGTTGTTATCGCAACACCAACCGATTACGACACAAAAACCAATACCTTTAATACAAAGTCAGTCGAAGCAGTGATTCAAGATGTAATTAAAGTCAATCCAGATGCAGTGATGGTGATTAAATCTACAGTTCCAGTCGGCTACACTGAAAGCATAAAATTAAAGTTCCAAACAGGTAATATTATATTTTCGCCTGAGTTTCTAAGAGAAGGTAAAGCGCTTCACGATAACCTTTATCCATCACGAATTATTGTGGGCGAAGATTCTGAGCGAGCCAGGGATTTTGCCAATCTGTTGGTTGAAGGGGCGCATAAAGATCATGACGAAATACCAGTGTTGTTTACAAATGCGACAGAGACGGAAGCTGTCAAACTTTTTTCCAATACCTACCTAGCAATGCGAGTTGCTTATTTTAACGAACTGGATACGTATTGTGAAACACATGATCTAAGTACTAGACAAGTCATAGAAGGTGTGGGCTTAGACCCACGAATAGGCAGCCACTATAATAATCCTTCTTTTGGATACGGTGGATACTGCCTACCGAAAGATACTAAACAGTTATTAGCAAACTACCAAGATGTGCCAAATGACATCATTAAAGCTATAGTAGATGCCAATTCTACACGGAAAGACTTTATTGCCGATTCCATACTTGAATGTGACCCAAAAGTTGTCGGTATTTACCGTTTGATAATGAAACAAGGGTCTGATAACTTTCGGGCATCGGCTATGCAGGGCGTAATGAAACGTCTAAAAGCCAAGGGTGTAGAGGTGGTTGTTTACGAACCAGTCTTAGAAGAGCCAGAATTTTTCAACTCAAAAGTTTATCGTAATCTAGAAGAGTTCAAGCGCCTGTCAGATGTGATTGTAGCGAACCGAATAACAGACGATATATTAGATGTTAAATACAAGGTCTATTCGCGGGATTTATTTGGTCAAGATTGAATACGATAATTGATATAGAAAGAGGGATAGTAAAAAAAGAGCAGAGCGGAATTTTTATTCTCTCTCCTCCTCCCAGTACTCAATGTGTGCTTGGTAAGTAAATGTAGCTGCAGAAAAAGGCAATGCAGGTCTTGTAAGGTGGTGTCGACAAATGGTGAAGCTGAATAGCGCGAAAACACAGTTAATTTTGTCTGATGAAAATTGTACTAATAGTAGGAAATAGTTAATGAAAGCAGTTATTTTAGCCGGTGGGCTTGGTACCCGATTAAGTGAAGAGACCAGCACTAGACCTAAGCCTATGGTTGAGATTGGTGGTAAGCCCATTCTGTGGCATATTATGAAAATGTATTCATCTCATGGCATCAATGATTTTGTTATTTGTTGTGGTTATAAGGGATATGTCATAAAAGAATATTTTGCCAATTATTTTCTCCATCAATCAGATGTTACCTTCTGTATGAAAGAAAATCGTATGGATGTGCATGAAAAAAGAGCAGAACCATGGACCGTGACTTTGGTAGATACGGGTGATAATTCTATGACAGGTGGGCGTTTAGGACGAGTCTCGGATTATATTAAGGATGAAGAGTCATTCTGTTTTACTTATGGCGATGGAGTAGGTGATATAGATATTACATCTACAATCGAATTTCATAAAAAACATGGTAAACAGGCAACCCTAACTGCAACATTCCCTCCCGGTCGCTTTGGGGCTTTAGATATTAAAGAAGGAAAAGTAGAAAGCTTTAAGGAAAAACCAAAAGGCGATGGTGCTATGATTAATGGTGGTTTCTTTGTCTTATCCCCTAAAGTACTAGAAAGAATTACAGGGGATGATACGATTTGGGAGCAACAACCTCTGATGGGTTTAGCTGGTGATGATGAGTTAATGGCCTTTCAGCATCATGGTTTTTGGCAGCCAATGGATACACTAAGAGATAAAATTCATCTGGAAGAATTATGGCAATCTGGTAAGGCCCCGTGGAAGTCCTGGGAGTAAGTAAATGGTCAATCACGATTTTTGGAAAAATAAACGCGTTTACTTAACCGGTCATACAGGGTTTAAAGGTAGTTGGCTTGCTTTATGGTTGCATTCACTGGGAGCAACAGTCAAAGGCTATGCGTTAGAGTCACCGACCACACCAAGTTTGTTTAATGAGGCAAACATAGCTGAGATTATCGAATCAGAAATTGGTGATATTAGGGATCTGGATAAGTTACAAAAAAGCATGGTTAATTTTAATCCGGATGTCCTGATTCATATGGCAGCGCAACCACTGGTAAGGCTATCTTACAAAGAGCCTGTCGAAACCTATGAAACAAATGTAATGGGTACTGTTAAGGTACTTGAGGCAGCAAGAAATTGTCCAAAATTGAAATCAATTGTCAGTGTTACAACAGATAAATGTTACGAGAATAAAGAGTGGTTTTGGGGCTATCGTGAAGATGAACCTATGGGTGGGCACGATCCTTATAGTAGTAGTAAAGGCTGTGCTGAGCTGGTGACTTCTGCTTATCGCCGTTCTTTTATGCAAGAAAAAAATGTTGGTTTAGCGACTGCCAGAGCTGGTAACGTAGTTGGTGGCGGTGACTGGGCTGAAGATCGACTGATACCCGATATTTTACGAGCATTTGAGAAAGATAAGCCGGTCGTTGTTCGTAATCCAAGATCTACCAGGCCATGGCAGCATGTGTTAGAGCCATTATCCGGCTATCTTGTTTTAGCACAAAGGTTATATGAAGAACCTCAAGCTTATGCAGACGGATGGAATTTCGGGCCTCGTGAAGAGGACGCGAAACCTGTTGACTGGATACTCAATCAAATGATTTCAAAATGGCCGAATTCAAAGTGGGAGCTTGATACTAACGCTCATCCGCATGAAGCGGGTTATTTAAAACTTGATATATCGAAAGCCAAAGCACGGCTTAATTGGCAGCCAACCTGGAATCTTGAACAAACCTTAGAAAAAATCATTAAATGGCATCGCTTCTGGTTAAATAAAGAAGATATGCAAGCCATTTGCCTTAATGAAATAAATGAATACATGAGAGATATGAATAATGAAAACGACTGAATCAATCAGAAGTGAAATTTCTGAGCTTGTTAAACAATATGCTGCTTTACAATATGTAGAAAAACCGTTTGAGCCAGGCGTAAGTGTTGTACCTCCATCCGGGAAAGTTATTGGAGAAACCGAGCTTCAATATATGGTTGAAGCATCATTAGATGGCTGGTTAACAACAGGCAGATTTAATGATGAGTTTGAAGAAAAGTTGGCTCAATTTATTGGTGTAAAGCACCTTATCACAGTTAACTCTGGCTCTTCGGCTAATCTGGTGGCTTTTAATACTTTAACGTCGCCAAAGTTGGGTGACAGAGCAATTTTGAAAGGTGATGAAGTAATAGGAGTTGCGGCTGGCTTCCCAACAACAGTAAATCCAATAGTACAGTTTGGTGCGATACCAGTATTTGTTGATGTTGATTTATCTACACATAATGTTGATGCTGATTTAATAGAAGCGGCAATCAGCACAAAGACTAAGGCCATTATGTTGGCCCATACTCTGGGTAATCCCTATAATCTGAAGAAAGTTAAGGAACTATGTGACAAGTATAATATCTGGTTAATTGAGGACTGTTGTGATGCATTAGGCGCAAAATATAACGATCAGCATGTTGGAACCTTTGGTGATATTGCAACGTGTAGTTTTTATCCAGCCCACCATATAACGATGGGTGAAGGTGGTGCTGTTTTTACAAACAACGCGCAGCTAATCTCAATTGCTGAATCATTTCGAGACTGGGGTAGAGATTGCTACTGCAAACCGGGTTGCGATAATACGTGCGGCAAGCGTTTTGATCAAAAACTGGGTGATTTGCCTCAAGGCTACGATCATAAATATACCTATTCTCATTTAGGTTATAACCTAAAAATAACGGATATGCAGGCAGCGTGTGGCCTAGCTCAGTTAGAGCGTTTACCTGAGTTTATAAAGAAGCGAAATGAAAATTTCAATTATTTAAAAAATCGACTATCAGGCCTATCCGAATTTATAGAGTTAACTGAGGCTACAGAAGGTTCGACTCCATCTTGGTTTGGTTTTCCGATTACATTAAAAGAATCAGCGGGTATGGATAGGGTAGACTTAACAAAGTATTTAGATCAAAACAAAATTGGTAGCCGTTTATTGTTTGCTGGCAACCTCATTAGACAACCTTATTTTGAAGGAGTGGAACATCGCGTGGGGAGTGACTTATCAAATACAGATATCACCATGAATCAAACGCTTTGGTTAGGTATTTATCCGGGATTAAATAACGCTCATTTAGATTATATTGCTGAGAAATTAGAAGAGTTATTTGGCGTCAACTTTTAAAATGAAGACCATTCTTCTGACAGGTGCAACAGGCTTTCTGGGAAGTCATCTTCTTGAAGCTCTATTGTTGCATAATTATGATGTGATCATCACTAAGCGTACTATGTCTGATACATGGAGAATCAATCACTTACTTCATAAAGTAAACGTGTATAACACTGATGTGGATTCAATAAACAAAATTTTTACTAATAATTCTGTCGATGTCATCATCCACATGGCTACATTGTATCGCAAGTTTGATAATGGGCAGGAAGTAAAAGAGATGGTTGAATCTAATGTTTCTTTTCCTGTTGAATTATTAGAGGCTGCAGTGCGCCATGGTGTTAAGGGCTTTATCAATTCAGGTACGTTTTTTGAATATGATTGTTCAGTATTGCCTGTTAATGAAAATGCAAAATTAAAGCCATTTAATCTTTATGCCAAGACAAAATTGAGCTTTGAAACCATACTGGCAACATATTCTGATCTATTAAATATCATGACCTTAAGATTGTTTTCCCCGTATGGAGAAAAAGATAATTTAAAACTCATACCAATGGTTATTCAGAAAGCATTATCTAACGAAAGGATTGAGCTATCTGATGGATTGCAAAAACTCGATTTCATTTATGCTGCGGATATTACTGATGCATATATTAGGGCTTTGGCTAGAATGAATGAACAACATGAAGCCAATTATAAAGTATATAACATAGGTTCTGGGGCTTGTGTAAGCGTCAGAGAAGTGGTTTCAATCATAGAGCAGCAGCTTGGTAAGACAATTGATAAGTATTGGGGGATGCCATCAAAAGTTGATATTCCAATCGCATTTGCAGACATAGCTCAGGCAGAAACTGATTTGGGTTGGTTCCCAAGTCATAACATTCATGATGGAATAGAAAAAACAATCGAATTCTATAAAAAAGGCTTATCACATGTTGATTAAGAAGACCGCATTGGAAGGTGTTTTTGAGATTGAAAATAAAAAATTCGAAGATCACAGAGGGCTCTTTGTAAAGACTTTTCATACTGATGTGTTTAGTGAGAGCGGACTCGAATCAGATTTTAAAGAAAGCTTTTACTCTGTTTCAAAAAAAGGCGTGCTTAGGGGTATGCACTTTCAGTTACCACCATATGACCATGCGAAACTGGTTTATGTGACAAATGGTGAAATTCTGGATGTTGCTGTTGATATACGTAAAAACTCATCTACTTTCGGGGAGTTTTTTTCAACAAACTTATCGAGTAAAAATGTAAAGTCATTATATATGGCTAAAGGATTTGCTCATGGTTTTTTAACTATGTCTGATTCTGCAACAGTTGTCTATCTAACATCAACAATACGTTCTCCAGAGGCGGAAAGCGGGATTAGATGGGATAGTTTTGGGTTTGATTGGCTTGGGGTTATATCACCAATCATCTCTGACAGAGATTCATTGCTTGGGGAATTGGGTTCACTCAATGCGAATTAACAAAAGAGTATATTTGGTGGGTGGCACGATGGAATCTTACCGTGCGCGTGCTTTGTTAGAATATTTGGCAGCTTCCCCGAAATATGCCTGTTATCATGTTGATCCTCGTTTTTATGACTCTATTTCTGGTAATTTTATTGCTCGGTTATTTCTAAAAGTACTACGAGTTACTGACCGAATCCATGATCTAATTAAACTTTGTATTTCTGATATTGTTTTTATTTTGCCGATGAGTCGTTTAGCGGGTATTGAGGCTAAATTAGCAAAATTATTTAATAAAAAAATAATAGGCGAGTTTTATATTTCAAAGTATGATACTTGGGTGAATGATCGTAAGGCAGTTGGCCTTGCTAGCAGGTATGCAAATAGACTTTTAAAAATTGATCAATCATTTATTGATATGTGCGATGTGGTTATTTTTTTGAATGCTTCAGAAAGGGCATATTATCTAAAAGTGACTTCTCGTGAAGAAGCTATAACTAAATCACGAATTATCCCTTTAGCTACAGGTCAAAAAAAAATGGCTGCACAGCGTTTTGCGAACAATAAGCGAGACCAGGTTGTGCTGTGTTGGTGGGGTACCTTTATTCCTTTGCATGGGTTGGAAAAAATCATTGAATGTGCAGTTTATTTGAAGAGTGCCAATATAAACTTTCAATTATATCTCTTTGGTACATCTGAAGAAAAAAGCAAACCATATCGAGATCAGATCAGTAAACTAGGCTTGTCGGACTATGTAATAATTGATAATTCAAAAAGCTTTTCTGATAAAACGTTAGAAAGCTTCTTAGTAGAAAACTGTGATATTGCATTTGGGAATTTCGGAGATAGTATAAAAGCAAGAACGGTTATGGTTAATAAGGTTGTTGAGTCAGCATCTATGGCTTTGCCTATTGTTTCTCAAAAAACACAAGCGCTTGAAGAGTATTTCAAAAATGATGAATCGATATTTTATACCGAACCCAATGCCGAAAAAATAGCAGAAAAAGTGATTGAAATGATTCAGGATAAACAAAAAATGTTGTCTGTGTCTAAAAGAGAGTTCAAGCTGTATGAAGAACGTTTTTCAAGAGGTGCTTTTATACAAGATGCTATAAAAGTTCTCGATCAAGTTTGAGAATGTAATGCGCGAATCTAACGGGATATAAAAGAACAAGTATGGCATTAAATGACTTTGGTGTTAAAGGTCCTGCGCCAATTGATTCAATAGATATTAACGATAAAATGAATGGATTTGAAGTTGCTATGGGGGTATTTATATTTGACGTAATAAAGACCACCCAGAAACAATGTGAAAATATCCTGGAAACTTATTTAAGCGATGCAAGTAATAGAAATATTTATTTGTATATTTTAGTGCTTAATTGCTTGAGTGGGTATTTATCTGATTATGTATCAGAATACCGAATCATAGTCATTGCTGTGAAAATATAATACTATGTCACAAAAGAGTTTATATACTGCAATCGGAAAGAGTATGGTTGGCCGCTATGCAGTGTATGCGGCAAACTTAATATCAATGATGATATTGGCGCGTCTCTTTACACCTGAACAGTTTGGTGTGGTTGCTGCGATACAGGTTTTCTTTTTGTTTTTTCAGGTTATGGCAGAAGCGGGGCTGGGGCCAGCAATTATCAATGTAACTAAACTGGAAGTGAATGATCGTAATGGTTTATTTGGGTTAACAGTTTTTGTTGGGTGTCTACTTTCAATTGGGTTTTATTTTTCGGCTCCTCTTTTTTCTGCTTTTTATGGAATAGCTCGCATAGATGAGATTGTACCCTATGCAACATGGTCTTTGTTTTTTTTCGCAGCATCTATAGTGCCAAATGCATTGCTGCAGCGTGAACAAGCATTTTTTAGGATAGCTAATGCAGGTTTGGTAGCGGAACTACTATCTACATTATTGACGGTTATACTTATAAAGTGGTTCGATCCTCTTTATGTTTTGGCTGGTAAGATCTCTTTTAGCGCGTTAAGTAGCTTTGTTTTATTGTATTATTTTTCAGCTAATACTGAGTTCGGACGACCTAAACTTGGTATAAAGTTTTCAGCGATTATGCCATTATTATCTTTTTCTTTGTATCAGTTTGGTTTTAACGTTGTTAATTATTTTTCCCGTAATTTAGATAATGTATTGATAGGTAAATATTTAGGGGCGGCGTCATTGGGCGTGTATGATAAAGCGTATCAATTAATGAAGTATCCCTTGATGCTGCTTACTTTTGCAATGACGCCGGCAATACAGCCAGTAATTAGAAAGTATGCTAATGATATTGATAAAATAGAAAGAATTCATAGATTATTTACATTTAAGTTATCATTATTAGGTGCTAGTGCGGGCTTGTCGATATTTTTGCTGGCAGACTGGATTGTTTTGTTTGTTTTAGGTCAGCAATGGGTACAGGTTATACCTATAATAGAGGTATTGTCTATTTCTGTACCAGTGCAAATCGTATTATCTACAAGTGGTAGTTTCTTTCAGGCTTTGAATAGAGCAAATTTGCTGTTCTATAGCGGTGTTTTTTCGGCCGTCATAATGGTTTTAGCTATATTATTTGGTATTTATAAGCGTGATATGGTCGTGCTTTCATGGGCGCTAGTTGGTGCATTTCACATTAATTTTATCCAAGCATATACAATTTTATATATCAAAGTGTTTAAGAAGAATTTTTTTGGGTTTGCTATTTCGATGGTGCCCGCTGTCTGCGTAGTACTTGTGATTGCTTATTTAGCGCTAGATAAAATCTATGATTTGTTTTAATAGGATCAGCGACATAATTTGATGTAAGTGTAATTTGATAAATGCAATAAGGTATTTTATCCTAATACAATACAAGTAGCATTTAGGAGTGAAAATAACACAAGCATTTTTTGCAAGTTAGGTAAGTAAATAAAAATACCAGTAATGTTACCAACATGCATCTATTTCTTCTTGTATCAAAATGATTATAGGTGGTCGTGATTTATGGTGTTATATTGGCATTATTCTAGCGTCTATTTCTACTTCGTATGATAATATCTATTCGATCAAATACTGTCGTTAAAATATGAATAAATCTGCACAAATACATATTATAATGTTTTATGCATGAGAACGTACCAAGGAACTAAATGAATATATCGGTTATTATGCCTACATTTAATAGAGCTTTCTGTATTGAAAAAGCGATAGATAGTGTGCTGCAGCAAGATTACTTAGAAGGCGATATTGAGTTGATTATCGTTGATGATTGCTCAAATGATAATACGTGTGAAATTGTAAATCGATACTTAGGCGAGAAAGTTAAATATATTAAGAATAATACAAATTTAGGTGGAGCTGAGTCGCGTAATATAGGAGTAAATTTGTCGAGTTTCGACTATGTTTCGTTCATTGATAGTGATGTTGTCTGGTATCCTAATAAGCTTTCTCAGCAAGTAAATGTGATGCATGAATCTCAACGGAAAGACGCTGTTATTTATTGTGGTTATCGAAAAGAAAAAGCTATTGCAACTGATGTATGGGAATGTTTACCTGATGGCTACCATAAAGGTAATGTCAAAAATGCAATTATTTATCATAATTTTATTGATACGCCCTCATTGTTGTTAAAAAAAGACCATTTTTGTGAGGTGGGTGGCTTTGATAAGGAGCTGCCAAGATTTCAGGATTGGGGTTTGGTTATAAAGCTCTCAGGGCTAAGGGACTTTATACCTTGTGAGGAAGTTCTATATGACTCTTACTCTCTTCCTTACTCAATTACATCCAACGATAGGGCTAGACTGAAGGCGATTAAGATTATTTTTAAAAAAAATATAAAATATATTCTAGCGGAGAATAAATTAAAAAATAGATTTTATATGAAAATTATAAATGCGCATATTAAAGCTGGAGAAAGAGTAGGTTTATATTTATTTGCAAAGTCATATAAGTTCGAATACAAATGGTTATTAATATCACTTGTCTTATCAAGCTTGCCAATTTCTCTTTATAGGGTTATTTTGAATTTGGTGAGTAAATGATTTCTCGTACCATGGTTAAATTAAACTTCTCCTTGTCGAAAAGGATCATAGTTATATCATGGTTGCTAACTGTTGGTTTGGTGTGTTTGGAATTATCAGATCTGTTTGCTGTGATAGATTTTTCAAATATGTTTTTCATTGGTGTGCTAATCCCGCTTTTTATGTTGGTTGGTTTTTATCTGTTTTCTATTGAGTTCCCAGTCGTTAATAAAAATATCGTTGTAATTGGGCTGGATTTAAATTTAATAACTCGTAAGTTGAATCTGTTTTCTATTATCTTCTTTGCTCTGGTTGTGGGTGAATTCTTGCTTGAGGGTTATGTTCCAATTATTTCTATGTTTCAGGGGCAGGCTATATCCCAGTTTGATTTCGGCGTGGCATCATTGCACGGTTTTTTAATGAGTTTTGGGTCAATGTTGTTTACTGGATGGTTTTTTGTTTTTCATATTAAGAAGGATAAAAAAGCGTTATTTTTCATGTCTTTGATATTGATATTTTTTGTTTTAGTGGTAACTAGGAAAATGATTGCTGTATCATTGATCCAAGCATTTCTCGTGGCTTTTCTTTTACGAGGCAATAATAAGTTCATTTTAAAGACAATGGTAGTGTTTTTGGTTTTTGTGATTGTTTTTGGTTGGATTGGCGATATCAGAACAGGGAGAGAGTTGTTTTTAAGCCTCTCTCATTTTAAAAGTGAATACCCGGAGTGGTTACCAACGGGTTTTGCTTGGGTTTATATTTACATTACAACACCGCTCGTTAATTTAGTTAATGCTTTTCAAATATCACAGGATCCTACATTCGACTTTTCATTTCTTGGTGGTATTTTTCCCTCTGTGGTTAGAGGGTATTTGTTTGAGCTAAATAATGACCCGTTTGGTAATTATTGGCAAATATCTGGTGCGTTTAACGTAGGAACGGGCTTTATGCCTTTATATTTGTCATTTGGATTACTAGGTGTGTTTTTCTTTTCGTTTGGTGTTGGTTTTATGTTTGCGTTTATAAAATACAAGCTAAATAATTTCACATGGTTTTTGATTTATATTGTTGTGTTTCAGTGTTCGGTTCTTTTAATATTTAATAATAACTTTTTTAATCTAAATACTGTGAGTCAGGTCGTGTTTTCTTTTTTGTTTTATCGGGTTTATTTTAGTAAATCGAGGAGTGGTTTTGAGCGTTAAAGTTTCTATATGTCTTCCTGTGTATAATGCAGATAGTTATTTGAATAAGCTGATGCCAGTTCTATCCGAAAGTAAAAGGTTTTCGCATTATCAAGTTTGTTTTATTGATTCAGGTTCTACCGACAACACAACGGCTAGGCTGCATGAAGTTGAATTTGCATCCCTGAAAATAATACACAACTCTGACTTTGATCATGGGGGGACAAGGTCAATGGCAAAAGACCTGTGTGAAGGAGAGATTATTGTGTTTCTTACTCAGGATGCCTTGCCAGTTTCTGTGCAAGATATTGAGCGTCTAGTATCAATTTTTAAGGATGAAAGTGTTGGTGCAGCTTTTGGTCGGCAGTTACCTTACGAAGATACTAGCTTGTTTGGTAAACACTTGCGGGCTTTTAATTATACCCCTGTGTCCTATAAGCATTGTATTGACGATAAGTCTGAGTACGGAATAAAGACGGCTTTTTTGTCGAACTCATTTTCAGCTTACCGCCGATCAGCGATGGATAATGTTGGCTGGTTTAAGAATGGGCTTATTCTTGGTGAAGATACCTATGCGGGCGCGAAATTGTTGCAGTCAGGATATAAAATAGCGTATGTTGCAAATGCTCAGGTTTATCATTCCCACAGTTATACGGTTTGGGAAGAGTTTAAGCGCTACTTTGATATAGGTGTGTTCCACCAAATGGAGAACTGGATTTTGGAAGAATTTGGTAAGCCAGAAGGAGAGGGTCTACGATATATAAAATCAGAGATAAACTACCTATTGAAGAACAAGGCCTATCACTTATTCCCTGAGTTTATAGGGCGTAATATCATGAAATATCTGGGTTATAAGTTAGGAAAGAGTTACATGATTCTTCCTGGAAAGTTTGTTAAGGCGTTTAGTATGCATCATCGGTGGTGGAGTCAGCATAGTAAGAGGTGATCCAGTATCACTGTATTCGTTCTGAGGGTTTAATTAAAATTACTTTTAATGGCAGGATTGAAGATATGAAAGATTACTTGAAAGTAATTACCTGCAATAAATTGCTGTACTTTTTTTGACTATGAATTATTAATGGTTTCTAAAGGGGTAGATGTTTCGCGTTTTAAATAGTTTGTTTAGACTTCTGTTTATTTAAACTAAACTTGCTCGACAAGAGTTTAGTGCTCACGGAGGTATATGCGTTTTAGTTGTGCTTTAGAAAGCTTACAATAAAACTTACTCACTTATTTAAAATATAGCTGATGAAATTGTTAATGTATAAGAAATGGCTGGAATTCGTATGATGATGATTAGTTATGATTTGTTTGTTTGTAATATAATTGTGTTTTAAAACTTAAAAGGCGTTTATGCGGCATCTTAGCAATTCACTAACTTGTTCTTCGGTCACTTTCCAAAGGTTGCTTTCTTGGGTGTTATACACGTGGCTTTAGTAACTTGATTCAGAGACTTAGTATATGGCTTTAAATAAGAACTTACCTGTCTATTCTATTGTATTTTTATTCCCAATAGTTATAGCAACAGTACGTGATGCTGGAGGATTGTTATATTTTTTACTATTTATTTTTGGAGTAACACTCGGATGGTCTGCTTGGCAGTCACTGGTTGCTTGGGAAAAGAGGGTTCTAATTAGCTTTTGTTTATTTTTCATACTTGTGAATCTATCATTTGTGAACAATCATGACATGGTGTATGGAATGAAAAAGATGGAAAGATATCTCCACTTTCCACTAGTTATCCCTATGTACTTATTGCTTAAAAGATATGCAGTTGAAACAGGTAAAATATATCTTCTAGGGGTAGTGGTTGCTTCTGCGGTAATGTTTGGGCAAGCTTTATATCAGGGTTATGGAGAAGTGGGTTGGCGAGCCAGGGCAATAGGTGCATATCATCCTATTATACTAGGTGATATTTCTATGTTAATCGCTGTTATTTGTGTTTGCGCACTGCTAACGCTTGCATTAACATGGCGCATTAATTTGTTAGTTGCACTAGCAGCTGCTTTAGCCATAATAGCTTGTGTGATGTCTGGATCTAGAGGTGCTTGGCTTTTACTGCCGTTTGTAGTGCCATGGTTTATATGGATAAAGCGTAAAGTAATAGGGCCCACTATGTTTATAGTAATAATTGTTGTGAGTACTCTATCCATTTTGGGAGCGTTAAGTCTCGACCGAGTTGAGAAAAGAGTTCAAGCCGCTTTTAAGGAATATCAAGATTATTCTCAAACTTCTTCGGCTAGTCCAGTGGGGATTCGATTGGAGATGTGGCGCGATAGCGTCAGAATCTGGAAAGAAAATCCTTTAATTGGAACAGGGGTTGGAGATTTTAAGTACGATCGAAAGCATTTTTATAATAAAGGGGAGTCTCATAAAGGCATTTCGTATGTGCATGCGCATAATATTTACTTAGATGTCTTAGCAACATCTGGGCTGGTTGGTATTATTGGTATGCTGTTATTGGTATTAATAATACCATTTAGAACATTTTATTCATTTTGGATCCGTGAAACTGATCCATGGATAAGCTTTTATGCTTTGTCTGGTATGGTGACAGTTGTAGCATTTGCAGTGTTTGGATTAACTGAGACCTGGTTGGCTAGAAATGCGTTTGTTCGTACTTATTTAATGTCAATTATAGTATTTATGTCTAGTATTGCGATTAGGAAGGGCATTTTAAATTCTGAGTTAAGAGATTGAAAACTTAAATATAAAGGGCTGTAGAACTGGTTTCTGATAGAATATATCGACATACAAAATGGCGTTTCAACTGTGTAAAGGACTAATATAACCTTATTGGATTGTTTGTGGAGCGCGTAATTACGTAGGTTAAGTCTGGATTGCTGTCTTTATTCGTCTTTGCACTATTTACTGATCTAGCGTTGATTATTTGGTTAAGTGGCATATATCTATTTAAAACTACATGAACATTGGTCCTAGGTTATCGTTATGCAACATCATCGGTTTTTGTCTATGTGCAGTATGATGGCTAGATATGACTGATCTTGAAGTGGTGCTTGAGTTGTGTTTCGTGATATTTACTTACAGTTTTCTCAATAAGTCACAAGAAGGGAATGAATATATTGGCAACTAGTAATGATGTATCCGCAATATAGGTTGTTATAGGTGTTTTAAATATTCGTATGTTTAAGTTAAATATTTCCCTAAATCTGTTATCTCATAAGTAGGATTAAAGTCATAATTGTTATGAATGTGATTAATAGTAGATCTAAGTCTTTTAAAAGTTACTCGGTTACGGGTACTTTTTTTGCCCGTATTACTGACTCTGTTTCAGTGTTTTTTAGTGGTCTTATTGCTTATTCTTTACGGTTTAATCAGGTCCCTGATTTCTCATTGTTACCGCAGAACTATTTTTCAATCCTGATTGTTAGCACTGTTCTAAGTCTTGTAGTTTTTCCATTGTTTGGTTTGTATCATTCCTGGCGGGGTCAAAGTCTTTTTCATCAAATTCGCCTCGTTATTATGGCCTGGGGAGCTGTTGTCGTTTGTATAATTATTTTTCTTTTTCTATTGAAATATAGTGAAGCCTTCTCTCGTATGTGGCTGGCCTATTGGTTCTTTGCTGGCGTTATATTAATTTTACTTATACGCTTGCTGGCGTATTTGTCATTACGATTGATGCGTTCTAAAGGTTTTAATTATCGTTCTGTGGTTATTGTTGGTGCGGGTGACTTAGGAAAGGAAGTCTTGCACCGTATTAGTTTGTCGGGCTGGACTGGATTTAAAGTAGCCGCTATTTTCGATGACAATAAAGAACTAGTTGGGGGTAATATTTTTGGCGTACCTGTGCGAACGGATGTTGGAAATATTACCGATTACATATCATCTAATAACATTGATGAGGTCTGGTTCGCGTTGCCTTTAAATGCAGAAGAACGAATGCATGATCTGGTAAATGAGTTAAGTAGTACTTCTGTGAATGTGCGTTTGATACCTGATATTTTTGGCTTGTCTATTTTAAATCATGGCTTTACTGAAATTGCAGGTATGCCGGTTGTTGATTTGTGTACATCGCCTATGACAGGGCTTAATAGAATAGTAAAGTCTGTTGAAGATAAGGTGCTGGCATTTATTATTCTGCTGCTTATTAGTCCA
>Ga0224506_10001234_pt1 | contig 18556 bp, 17 predicted proteins | sample SF_Jan12_sed_USG_2_FD_169108 | JGI IMG/M metagenome (GOLD analysis project Ga0224506, IMG submission 169108) | Sediment microbial communities from San Francisco Bay, California, United States - SF_Jan12_sed_USGS_8_1 | ecosystem: Environmental > Aquatic > Marine > Sediment | place: USA... | reverse complement strand
TTTAAAAATATGATCGCTTTGATTCATATGCCACGGGGTATTTAATTATGAATTCAAAATAGTTATTAATCATTGCAAATCGACGCGAAACGGGATCTCTAAAAATCGAATTATTGAATAAAAAAAAGAGCGGAAGGGTAAGTTCCGCTCTTTCAGGTGTTGGTTTTAGTCCTTCCTGTTATTTTGTAATAATGGGGAAGCGCTGTTATTATTTAAAGTTGAATCTTGGTATCAATCGTGATTGACCGGTCAACTCCTGAAGTACCTTCGATAGCGACAACCTTTACCAGGCCAAATTTACTACCTCTTGCAGCATCAAGTTGGAAAACAAGGACATTACCCACGGCCAGTTGGTTGGCTTTTGAAGCACCACCAGCGTCAAAGGACTGGGCCAGAATTTCATGGTCAAAAAGGATTTCATCAAACTGGGCTGCCGTCAGGTCAGATACTACAAACCGTGTAGCGTTCAACGTTGGCGCTGCAGTTATGGTACCTGTACCAAAGGCAATATCTGCATCACTATCATCAGGAGCAGCCAGGGTGGCCTGGTTGGTAGAACCAAAGAAATATAAAATATCGGTGTGCATTGAATGTGTATTCAAAAAATCACCCAGTAAATAAGTAGTGCCATCGATTGCATTGAAGAAACTGGGTTCAGTAGCATTGGTCTGGCCACCCAACAAAGTGGCAGAATATTCAGAAATTGCAACAGTTGCCTTAACGGTAAGTGTGAAGGTAACATCAGTAGTCTGGTTACTGTCATCCACAACAGAGATGGTAATGATCACATCTCCCGCAGCGGCATCAACGGGCACGGTATAATCATAAGAAAATGTTTCTGACAGCGTTTCTGTACCGGCTGTTTTTGTAAACAGGTTCACAGAAGCATCAGCTCCTACAGCTACATCAATGGCATTAATCCCGCCAGGAGCATTGACAGTTCCGGAAACTGTTACCGTTTCACGGGGGTAAACTTCAGCTGAAGAAGCATCTAGGGTTATTTCAGGAACAGCAGGTGTAGGTACCTCATCTTCACCGCAACTGGTAATAAACAACAATCCTGTCAATAGGATAGCTGAGAACAGATAATTAAATAATTTGTGCATGTTTTTGTTATTTGTTGTTAATTGACTATTAAGACGTTTGTATAACAATATATTAATTGAAAAGTAAAGATATTACTTTCTTCTAAAGTAACGAAACGAAAAATGTATGAATTTATTGCATTGTCGATAAATGAACGTTTAATTCGCTAAAACAAACGAAAGTGGGTTTATTGTGATATGAGTATAGCTGATTTTATGAATATTTTAAGGTGTTTGTTTAAACGCGCAACTTTTCTGCACTTAAAATAAGTAAACAGTAATATGTCCCGTTTTGTTTCGCAGAATAATAAGTTTTTATAAACGAAAAGATAAGACCGGATCATTGATAAATACTGACCAGCGCTTCTACAGCCTGATCGATGTCTTTTATTGCATTGAATTTGCTAAAAGAAAAACGAACTGCGCCCATATCAGGAGAGGTGCCTAACGCAGTCAGCACATGTGAACCGGTATTTGCCCCGCTGGCACAAGCACTTCCTCCTGAGGCAGAAATGCCCTGTATGTCCAGATTGAATAAGATGAATTCATTATTTGCTGAAGGGGGAAGGCTAACGTTGAGAACAGTATACAGGCTGTCCGGGCTTTCACTGTCTCCGTTAAATTCTACGCCACTTATTTTTTCGCTGAGCAACCTGATCATTCTGTTTTTTAGTCCAAGGATGTGTTTTTGGTGCTCCTCCATGTGTGCATATGCCAGTTCCAGGGCTTTGGACATCCCCACAATACCTGTGATGTTTTCTGTCCCGCCCCGCATGTTTCGTTCTTGTGGCCCGCCCTTGATAAAAGGAGCAAAACGTTTATTTTTTTTAAGATACATAAACCCTACTCCTTTCGGGCCGTGGAGTTTATGTGCTGAGCAAACAATACCGTGGGCCTTTAATTGCTGCATGTCATGGGGAAAATGACCCATGGCTTGTACCGTGTCCGAATGAAAAAAGGCGCCATGCTCTTCGCACATTTCCGCCAGGCTGTAAATATCTGTTACGTTGGCTATTTCATTATTTGCCTGCATCAAAGAAACCAGGCTATTGGGATAGGTCTTCAGAAATTCACTGACACTGTCCATCAAAACATGTCCTTTCTCATCGGTATTCACATATGAAATTTCAATTTCCCCACGCTCTTCCAGCGCCTCCAGGGTATGTAAAACGGCATGATGTTCCGTTCGGGCAGTAAGTACATTACGGATGCCAAATTGGCGTATACTATTGGTCAAAATGGTGTTATCTGCCTCTGTGCCCCCTGATGTAAAGTATATCTCACCGGGGCTGGCATTGATCAACCCGGCAATGGTTTTTCGGGCCATTTCCAATCCTGCTTTGGCCGCTCGGCCATGACTGTGGCTGGAGGAAGGGTTGCCAAACTTCTCCGTCATATAGGGCATCATCGCTTCCAGCACAAGGGGATCCAGGGGTGTAGTAGCGGCGTTGTCCAGATATATACTCATTTACTTGTCGTTGATGATATCCCGGATATCTGAAATAAATTTCTTTGAAATTGTTTCGGAAGTACTTGCTGAAGGTGATTCGGAGATGATCCTGACAATGGGCTCAGTATTTGACTTACGAAGGTGTACCCACTCGCTCTCAAAATCAATACGCACCCCATCTTCACGATTTACTGAATAATTTGAATATTTTTGCGCAATTTTATTCAGAATATCATCCAGGTCAAACTGACTATCCAGTTCAATTTTATTTTTCGAAATGTGGTATTGGGGATATCCGGCCCGAAGTTTAGAACATTTTACCCCTGATTTTACCAGGTGTGTCAGAAAGAGTGCAATACCAATAAGGGCATCACGGCCATAATGGAAATCAGACACGATGATTCCGCCATTGCCTTCCCCACCGATGGTCGCTCCTTTTTCCTTCATTTTTTCAACCACATTTACTTCGCCTACAGCGCTGGCGTAATAAGTCTGTCCATGCTTTTCAGTAATATCTTTCAATGCTCGCGAAGAGGAAAGGTTTGAAACGGTTGAGCCTGGTTTGTGCTGCAGGTAATAATCAGCCACAGCCACCAGGGTATACTCCTCACCAAAAGGTGAACCATCTTCACTGATGAGCACCAGCCTGTCAACATCCGGGTCGACCACTATGCCCAGGTCATATTGCAATTTGGGCACTTCGGTCATAATAGCGCCCAGATGGTCTGGCAAAGGTTCGGGATTGTGGGCAAAATGACCGGTAGGCTCACAATTTATCGCTTTGACCTCGACCCCCAGTGCCTTGAGCAGTGCGGGGACAGCCAACCCGCCCGTTGAATTTACCGCATCTACCACAACCCTTAATCCGGCGTTTTGTATTGCCTTTTTGTCCACCAGTGGATAGGCCAATACCGCTTCGATGTGTTTTTCGATACTATCCGTTTGCTGAGTTATCTTTCCCAAACTTAGCGTTTCAGCAAACAAAAAATCGTTCTGGTCTGCTTTTGCTAAAATGATTTTACCGGCTTCACCTGAAATGAACTCCCCCTGTTGATTAAAAAGCTTTAATGCATTCCATTGTATGGGGTTATGACTGGCTGTAATGATTATTCCTCCGGTAGCCTTTTCACGTACAATGGCCATTTCTATAGATGGAGTGGTGGAAAGGCCCATATCGATAACCTCAATACCCATTCCATTTAGGGTGGCACATACCAGCGAAGAAACCATTCCCCCTGAGATACGTGCATCCCGACCTACGACTACAACTGTTTTTTCATTTCCCCTTTCTTTGAGCCACGCACCATATGCTGCTGAAAATTTTACAATATCTAATGGGGTGAAATTCTCTCCGGGACCTCCGCCTACCGTTCCCCGTATTCCGCTTATTGATTTTATTAATGTCACTGACTTTCCTACTTTATTTGACGAATTGCAAATTTAGACAGTTCCATTTTATTAATGACATGTATTATGGGATTTTAATTTTCTAGAAACAATTGGTGATGCGGTAACACGTGCAGCTATTATTTTTTGCCACCGACTGTTTGCTTTGAAAAATATGGAGGGTTAATATTGTCTGTATAATCAACTATTATGCAAAGAAGACCGCGTAGAAACAGAAAATCAGCCGCCGTACGGGCTATGGTCAGGGAAACACAGGTGACCTGCGATGACCTTATTTTTCCCCTATTCCTGCTGGAGGGTAAAAATAAAAAAATAGAAGTGGCCTCCATGCCCGGTATATACCGGCTTAGTACAGACCTGATGCTGAGAGAAATTGAAGCTTGTTTGAAATTGGGCATACAGTCCTTTGATGTCTTTCCGGTAGTGGAAGAAAGCTATAAAGACAAATTGGCTACCCGAAGTTACGATCCTGCCTTTTTCTACCAAAAGACCCTGCGTATGATAAAACAGGAATTCCCGGAAGCCTGTATTATGACCGATGTGGCCCTGGATCCCTACAACAGTGATGGGCATGATGGGATTGTCAAAGACGGCAAAATACTCAATGACGAGACCCTCGAAGTACTGGGCCGGATGGCCCTGGCACAGGCAGAAACGGGTATCGATATCATAGGCCCTTCGGATATGATGGACGGCCGGGTGGCACATATCAGGGATGTATTGGATGATAACGGCTTCACAGACGTGTCTATCATGTCATATACCGCCAAATATGCCAGCGCTTTTTACGGGCCTTTTCGCGATGCGCTTGACAGTGCACCCAAGGCAGGTGACAAAAAGACTTACCAGATGGATCCGGCCAATCGCACAGAGGCGCTGACCGAAGCTGACCTCGATGTTGATGAAGGTGCAGACTTCCTGATGGTAAAACCAGCACTTGCTTACCTTGACGTAATCCGTCTGCTTAAAGACCATTATTCACTACCCATCGCAGCTTATAATGTAAGTGGTGAATACGCCATGATATCCGCTGCTGCTCAAAACGGCTGGCTCGACAGGAGGGCCGTCATGGAAGAAACGCTGCTGAGCATCAAACGCGCAGGGGCTGACATTATACTTACCTATTTTGCAAAGGAATTTGGGGAGGCCAGGAAATAGTTGCTTTCGCGATTCAGGCCAGTACGCTTCTCTTTTTGCTTTGTTTGCTATTAGTTTGTGGCTTTAAAACCAAAACAGATATATATGTGGAGCATCTGGGTAGATACTGGTGGCACATTCACCGATTGCATAGGAACATCGCCTGAAGGAGAGGTAAAGCGCGTAAAACTACTAAGCAGTAGCCGGTTGCGTGGGGAAATTAAAGCCTGGTTATCACCCACCCAGGTAAAAGCCACTTTCCAATGGCCTGTTGAAAAAGACATCTTTAAGGGTTATCAACTCCGGCTGCTCAACACTAAACATACCGCCAAAATAGAACGGGTGCATATGCAAACAGGTCTTATCGACCTGGATCGGGGGCTTCCGGAAGGCGGGAATACCTCTTTTGAGATCACAGCCGGTGAAGAAGTGCCGGTTTTTGGTGCCCGGCTACTCACTGCTACCCCGTTAACGCGGCGCTTGCCGGAGATGGAGATGCGCCTGGGCAGTACACGTGGCACCAATGCCTTGCTGGAACGAAAAGGGGCTCGTACGGGGCTGATCATCAACAAGGGCTTTCGTGACTTGTTGCTTATTGGCAACCAGCAACGGCCAGAACTCTTCGCCCTGAATATCCAAAAGCCAGCCCCATTGTTTCAACGTGTTTATGAGGTGGGTGGACGCCGGGATGCCGCTGGTAATGAAATATACCCCCCAGACCCGGCAGAAATAAACCAGATTGTACAAGAAATAAAAAAAGATGGATTAGAGGCAGTAGCTGTGGCCCTGATGCACAGTTATCTGGCTCCGGCACACGAAAATATCATCGGCGAAGCCTTGCGGAAAAGCGGATTAAAATATATCTCGCTGTCTGCCGAAATATCCCCCGCGATAAAACTGTTGGAGCGATCCTCCACGGCCGTAGTCAATGCCTACCTCGATCCGGTCATCAACGATTATCTCGATGGCATCCACCACAATATACACGGACGCTTTCTTGTCATGACCAGTTCAGGCGGTATTGTCCATGCCAACAAATTCCGCCCCAAGGAAAGCCTGCTGAGCGGACCTGCCGGCGGGGTGGTTGGGGCGGCCCTGGCTGGCAGGCAGGCGGGATTTGAGCGGATCATCACCCTGGATATGGGAGGCACGAGCACTGATGTGTCGCTATACGACAACCAACCCGACTACCGCTATGAAAGTGAGGTGGGCCATGCCAAAATTCAAAGTCCGGCACTGGGTATTGAGACCATCGCAGCAGGCGGAGGTTCAGTGATAACGTACGATGGCTACCGCATAGCTGTAGGCCCCGATAGCGCCGGGGCGGCCCCTGGCCCGGCATGTTATGGCGATGGTGGCCCACTCACCCTCACTGACGTAAACCTCCTGCTGGGCCGGATAGACCCCCAGCGGTTTAGCATACCCGTTTATGGGGAAGACGCTGAAAAAGCCCTCGATGCCCTGCTGTTGAAAGAAAATCACCCTGCGGGCCGCAAGGCCCTGCTCCATTCCATACTCGATATTGCCAACGAAAAAATGGCAGAGGCCATCCGTAAAATATCCGTTAGAAAGGGCTTTGATCCACGTGATTTTGCCCTGCTTTCTTTTGGCGGGGCCGGCGGGCAGCATGCATGTAGCGTGGCGCGCCTGCTCGATATGAAAAAAGTGTTGATACCCTATGAGGCCGGATTGCTGAGCGCCAAAGGTATTGGAATGGCCGAAGTGGAGAAGCATAACACACTACAGGTGCTCAAACCATTGGCTGAAATGGCAGAACGGCTTTCGGATGCCGTGCTAAGACTTCAAAATGAAGTGATCCGGGAATTAAAAGGTGAGGGCAGTCTGGGGGATCTTTATATAAGGCATACCTTTTTGTATTTGCGCTTTAAGGGACAGGAAGATACTATAGAAATAGAATACAACACCGGCCAGACGGAGGAGTTATTCCGGCAGAAGTATATTGAAATTTATGGCCACTGGCTGGACAATCAGACCATTGAAGTGGAGTCTGTCAAAGTAGTAGGGGCCGTGAAAAACGGACACCATAATGAAGCAACCGATAGGCATCCGGCTTATTATCCCAAACCCATGGGTGCGGGTAGTTGGGGTGATGAAGTACCCCTGTTTTCCTGGGAAGATTTAAAACCCGGTGCAGTTATCTCCGGGCCTGCCCTGATCACTTCGGCCAACAGTACTATTTTCTGTGAACAGGGATGGCGTTTTACAATAGATAGCAGCAATACGGCCTTACTGGAAGATACAAATAACGAAAAATCGTTATCTGGGAAAACAGAACGCCCGGAGGAAGTGGAGCTTGAACTGTTTACCAACCGTTTTGCGGCCATTGCAGAAGAAATGGGGGCTATGTTGCAGCGGTCGTCTTTCTCGGTAAACATCCGTGAAAGACTCGATTTTTCATGCGCTTTGCTTGATAAAGACGGATTTCTGGTGGTCAATGCACCACACATCCCGGTACACCTTGGTGGACTGGGGCTTTGTGTGCGTACAGTCGCAGAAAACCTCGAATTGAAAGAAGGCGATGTGGCCATCACTAATCATCCGGGCTTTGGCGGTTCACACCTGCCCGACATCACCCTGGTGACCCCGGTCTTTTTTCAGGGCAAAAGAGTCGGGTATGTAGCCAATCGTGCCCATCATGCTGAGCTGGGCGGTAAAAGCCCGGGATCTATGCCTACAGATGCCACAACACTGGAAGAAGAGGGTGTGATCATCCGTCCCACCTGGCTGGTAAGAGACGGTAAGGCCTGTTGGGATGAAATGAATGACATCCTATACCATGCGGTATTCCCCAGCCGCTCACCCGGTGAAAACATTGCTGACCTGAAAGGCGCCCTGGCCTCTGTAGTGCGGGGCCGGGCCAAACTTATAGCCCTTTGTGAAAATTACGGTGCGGAAAAGGTAGGCATGTACATGAACCGGCTGAAGGCTTATGCCTGTGGGCTGTTGGCTGGAAAAATGCAGTCCATGGCACAAGCTGATTTTGGTGCTGAAGAAGCCCTGGATGATGGTACAATCATCAGGGTAAAAGTACACCTTGCCCCGGACGAAATGACCATCGATTTCAAAGGCACTTCTCCACGACATCCCGGTAATATGAACGCCACACCGGCCATTGTGCGAAGCGCCGTGCTTTATGTCTTGCGCCTGCTTATTAATAAGGAAATCCCCCTGAATGAAGGTATGCTGGATCACGTGAAGATCCTGCTGCCCATTTGTTTTTTAAATCCCCCCTTCGATAAGGAGGGTACGCCTGATCCTGCAGTAGTCGGGGGCAATACCGAGGTCAGTCAGCGGCTGGTCGATACGCTCATCAAAGCCTTTGGATTGGCTGCCTGTAGCCAGGGAACCATGAATAACCTGCTATTTGGAAACGATCGTTTTGGTTATTACGAAACCATTTGTGGTGGCGCGGGAGCGGGTAAGGGCTTTGATGGTGCCGATGCCGTACATACACACATGACCAATACACGCATCACCGATCCCGAGATTCTGGAACTGCGGTATCCTGTAAAAGTAAATCGGTTTGAAATCAGAAAGAATTCCGGGGGCGATGGCAAATGGAAAGGAGGCGAAGGCATTGTCCGCGAGCTGGAGTTTACAGATGACATTACCCTGACCTTACTTACCCAACACCGTACGGAGGCACCCTATGGCATGAAAGGCGGTGAAAGTGGAAAGCCCGGGGAGCAGGATATTATAGATGATAAAGGGGACATCAGGCCTTTCCCAGGCATTGGCAAGACGGAGTTGAAACCTGGTGAAAAAATACTGGTAAGAACGCCTGGCGGCGGCGGGTATGGACAATGAACAATTGAGCATTTAATACCCTGGAAAAATACAGCTTGTTTAAATATCCTTCTTTCTGATTTTTTCCAGTTCGGCAGCATCCACAAGGTCTTTCATCGAACTGTCTAACCGCTTTGTGTTTTTCTTCAATTGAATCAGGTGATTGATATGTATAACCGGAAATTTATTTTCAGCTACTTTAATAAACTTACATTCTCTTCTACATTCTTCCCATGAAAACTCCTTTTGAAAGGTATTCGTCATCAGATCAACCTTCATTGTATTTGAATCGTCCCAAAGCTTAATTGGTGTGGGGTTTTCAATATCCCGGTTTTTACTAATATGATTTATGGTTTCTTCCGGGTATCCCATATTCCGCAAGGTCGTATAAAGCTTTTCCATATTTTCAGATTCAGGATTTACCCAAAGATCCATGTCACCAGTATATCTTGAATAGCCATAATAACCAACTGCCAGACCTCCAATGAGAATATAATCAACACCAGATTTGTTTAACTGCGAAATTACCTCTTGAAAAAAGGGATTTTCTAATTCCATTCGATAATTCGTTTAGTAAACTTCCCGGCTCCTTCCGGCAGCTTTTTGGTATGCATGATCAACCGCATCAGATAAGCCCACCGTTCCTCATCAGAAAGTTTTAAAAAGGCTTCCCGGTCTTCCCATTCCGGGTCTTTATCAGGGTGCCATGTGATTTTACCTCTGGCCTTTATAATTTGCCGATGACTTTTATTGCCCATATCTCTGTATTCAATTTATAAAGTTAGAAAATAATTATGAATTAGTTACTACCCATTTGCATATATCAACTAATAACTTAGTTTTATAAAGTGTAATCAAAAAACTAATAACCATCCAACATGTCACCTAAAAATGTTGCTGTGCTATGGCTTATTGTTTATGCTGAAAATACCCCCTGAATAGCTCGATAAAACTGTACGCATTGTGGATTCCTGTATTGGCTATGTATTGGCCCTGACCTCTTTTTCGTAGCGTTTAATCCAGTGATCCACCGTCATTTTTTTTGCCAGTTGCCCAATGAGTTGAAAAGGGAGATATTCTGCCTTTTTGAAGCGGACACAGCTTTTTCCCATGTCCGGGTTAGCCGCAACGTGTTTGGGGTATTCGCCAAGAAACCAATCCATCAGTTGTTTATCCGCATAAAGACCCATGTGGTATATGGCCAGGTAGTTTTTCTGCCATGCCATATTGAGAAAAGGCAGGGGCAGTTTGGGATCACAATGGTAGCCTGCCGGATAAAGGGAGTGCGGCACAACATACCCGATCATACCATAACTCATCATTTCTTCAAAACCAACAGGCAGGTTGTCAAGTATCACTTTTCGCAATTTGATCATAACTTCTTTCCTCCCCTCAGGCAGGTTGTCGATGTATTCCTGTGGTGTTTTGGCCGTTGATCGCATAGTTTTTCTTTTAATAACACTTAAAACCGAATACTGTTTATAAAAGTCAGGGGTGTAATTCCGGAAATGAAAAAGTGTAGAAAAAACACCTTATCTACTCGGAATAAAATTCAATACCCCGATCAAAAAAAGGCGGAAAACCGAACCCGGGGCTCCCATATACGCGTTTGATAACTTAATATTGCCAGATTACTTCAGCGCATTTCAGTACATTAACTTTTTTTTACAATTTTGTTCCGTCGCCGGTAATCAATAAACTGAACATCAACCGCTATGAATAAATTCCTAAAAGAAATTTTTGAACAACCCGCCGCAATAGAAAAGGTGCTGGCTTATTATACGGGGACGGACGGCAGGCAATCCCTGGAAAAGGTAAAAAGTGTACTTGGTAAAGGGGAAATAGCACAAATTATCTTTACCGGCATGGGCAGCTCATATTTTGTATCCCATGCTGCTGCCACTTTGTTCAATGCGTTGAAAATCAATTCCCATGTGGTCAACGCCAGCGAGTTATTGCATTATAACCTTTCCCTGTTGGAACGGAAAACATTGCTCGTTTGCACATCTCAATCCGGAGAAAGTTTTGAAATTCTGGAAATATTAAAACAGCTACCGGCAACGGTCTGTTGTGTGGGCATCACCAATGAAGAGGAAAGCACACTGGCCCGCAAGGCCGATATCGCTTTGTTTTGCAAAAGCGGGAAAGAAGAAATGACCTCTACCAAAACATATGTATCCACTACGCTGGTGGCTTTCATTTTGGGCTGGTACCTGGCCGGTAAGTGGGATGATACTAAAATCGAAAGGCTGGAGCTGCTGGCCCAAAAATTCAAAACAGCCCTGACAGACTATGAGCAATGGGTGAATCCTGTATTGGATTTTTTAGGCGATTTGAATACGCTGCAGATTATTGCCCGGGGACCGGCATTTTCTACGGCAAGCCAGGGGGCCTTGATGTTTAAAGAGGCCGTAAAAATACCGGCAACAGGTATTTTGGGCGGTGAGTTTCGCCATGGCCCCATGGAAATGGTTGGGGAAGGATTTAAAGCCATGTTGATTGCCGGCAGGGGAAAAACCCTGGATCAAAGTTTGAAGATGGCCGAAGACATCGCCCGGTTTGGTGGTAAAGTATTGCTGATTACCAATGCAGAAATAAAATTCTCAATTCCACAAGTTCAAATATGCTATGTGGATGAACCGGATGAGTATTTATTTTCGGTGCAGGGCATTATCCCGGTACAGCTGTTTATAGATGCCTATGCCAAAAGACGAGGGCTTGAAGCCGGAAGTTTTTCGCGGGGCGCTAAAGTGACGGCCATTGAATAAGAATAACAAAATTTTCATCGGGGTTGATCTCGGAGGAACCAAGATCATGACCGGGGCCATTGACCCTGAAGGACATGTACTGGACACCCCTGTAAAAGTACCTACCGGGGCCGGAGATCGCGCTGAAAAAATAGTGCAACGGATCACCGATTCCATTCAAAAAGTATTGGATAGCCTGGGCCTGACGATAAACAAGGTGGCAGGTATAGGCATCGGCTCTACGGGCCCGGTGGACAGGGAGACCGGGCAAATTCTGGATTGCCCGCAATTGCCGGGCATGCATTTCTTCAATTTACGCGAGGCCATTCAAACCCATTTTGATGTGCCGGTAAGGCTTAACAATGATGCGAACTGTCTGATTTTGGGCGAATGCATTTTTGGTGCTGCCGCTGACAAGCAAAATGCGGTTGGCTTTACCCTGGGTACGGGCATCGGGTGTGCCATTGTTCTCCGGAAAAAGATCCTGAACGGATCCACGGGTACAGCCGCCGAAATATGGCCATCGCCCTATGCGTCCGGCACGATCGAGGATTATATTTCCGGTGCCGGAGTGGCCCGGATTTACCAGTCCATAACCGGCAGGGAGGCTACATCTTTGGATATTTATCACCAGGCCGTAGCCGGCGATCCGGCGGCCCTGCAAACCTGGGAGTCCTTTGGCCGGCATCTGGCTGTGCCGATTGCCTGGGCTGTTAACCTGATAGACCCCGAAGTGGTAATTTTAGGCGGCTCAATAGCTACGGCCTATCCGTTTTTCAGTACATCGCTTGAAAATCACCTACGAAAGTGGGTATGCACTGTCCCTGCCGCCAAAACGAAAGTAGTGCCTGCCAGTCTGGGCGACAAGGCCGGTTTTATCGGTGCGGCCTGTTTGATGATGGCGGAGTAGTGTCATGATGTTTATTTAATAAGCCAACAAAGGTAAGGAAGTTGAAGGAACGACTTTAGCTTCCGCCTTTGGCAGATTCTTTCAACAGGGCAAATCGGAAGGTCTGGCGGACGGAAATGGTTGGCAATAAAGGAATAAAAAACAGACTTACTAGTAAATAACTTCTTGTCTACAGAGCTGACAAACGAACGCAAATAGACACGTGACTAAATACGTCCGTGCAATCGCTTATTGATTATTTTTCTGATAAACATTCTCCAGGGGCGGTAAATGATGCTTAATAACACGGATTAGCAAAATAGCCATGTTGACGGCCTGTGTTAGAGACCGAACTAATCAAAAACAGATAGAGCAAGATTAATTAAAATATTGTAAATTTGTTATATGACGGATCAACATGATATTCTCAATCGAATTAAAGAAATTGTACTGGATAGAGATCCTTCTGCAAAAATTTATTTATATGGATCGAGAGCTAAGGGCACGATGAAACCCGATTCAGACTGGGATCTTCTTATTTTATTGAACATCGACCAAGTTACCACCGATCTTGAAAAAAGCGTAACCCACCCCCTCTATGATCTTGAATTTGAAACAGGAGAAGTTATTAGTCCAATGGTTTACTCTGAAAGAGAATGGAATACAAAGTACAGTGTAACTCCCTTCTATTCAAGTGTTATGAATGATGGGAAATTATTATGAACAAATTTACACCTGAAGACTACATAAATTACAGACTACAAAGAGCAAGAGAGACACTTGATGAAATAAAGATTTTGATTGATAACAAACTCTGGAATACGGCAATTAATAGGATGTATTATGCATGTTTCTATGCAGTAGGAGCTTTGCTTGTAAAACATGGCATTGAGACCTCAAGCCACTCAGGGAGTCGGCAAAAATTTGGGCAATTATTTATCCATACAGGACTAATTAGTAAAGATCTGGGCAAGCATTATTCTGAGCTATTTGAAAAAAGACAAAAAGGAGATTACAACGATTTTTTTGATTTTGATGAAGAAACGGTAATGAGGCTTTATCCTACTTCGATGGACTTAGTCAAGGAAATTAACAAAATGGTTAAGGGTTAGGAAAATGTACATAACACATGGCTATAGCTCATGGCAACCCTGTCGTAAAATTTGAAATTTTGTATATTTACCTGGGCGTGGTGGTAGACTGGAAGAGTAAGAGCCAGTGATGCCACAAGCCATAGCCCTACGTTGTGTTCAATTTGCATAAGATCTAAATGATAATATTAACAAAAGAATATTACTCAAAAGTTTTTGGCACTTTGAAAGAAGTTAACATCAATAACCTATTTGCTCGTTCAGTTGTAGAAAACTTTGTGTCAGGGACTGTTTATGTAGATGATATAGATAATCCAACAACTTTTTATGTGGTCCATCCTTATGGAATGTCATTGCTTTTCGGCAAGAACGATAATAAAGAATTCAATCAAGAATTTAAAAAATATGCCTTGAACAATAACAATATTCGAGATTCACATGAATGGATGCAAGCATATCCTAAACAATGGGATTCAACTCTAAAAAAACTATTTGCTGATTGTTCGATTAAATCATCTGAAAACAATTCAAACCTGACAAAGAATATCATTGAACTAAATACAAGGGTCAATTTCAAGTTTGACCCAATAAAGTACCAAGACTTAAAAAAAGAAATTACCCCTCCTCAAGTTCCAGCTATTAAAACAGGGAAAAGCGAATTTGAAAATATGCAAGGGAATGTTATCCCTTTGAATTTTTGGAATGACACTAATGACTTTCTTGAAAATGCTATTGGCTACAGTACATATTATGAAAACGAACTTGCATGTACGGCATTTGCAGCATACATAATGGACAACTTCTTGGAACTCGGTATGGAAACAGTAGCAAAATTTCGTGGAAAAGGTTTAGCACAATATACATGCAGTAAACTTATTGACTATTGTCTAGAAAATAACTATGAACCAATTTGGGCTTGCAGGCTTGAAAATATTGGTTCGCACAAACTAGCTCAAAAATTAGGGTTTACTGATATTTTACAAATTCCATATTACCGATTAAGCAACTAGAAAACTGTACACAATAGACGGCCGTGAGCCATAAAGCTCACGGTGCGCCCCTGCCTGCCTTAAGGCCTGCGTGACACATCCGACATCGGATCAGGCAGGCCTTACATTTATCTGCCGTAATGAAATGAAGGCATACCACCCCCGCATCAAGTGCGCGGCAGGCCAAGCGTACAGTACGGGTCTCACCCTACCCTTCATGCCGGCCCATCGCTAAAAATGTCCACCGGACATTTTCTTAACGCGCCGTCCTCCGGGTAAGGGCCTATTCTTTCCTCCGATCCCCGCGACATCTACCATTTAGGGATTATTGGCTACGGGCTTTGCAAAGATGTGTATTGTTATTTACCGATTACAAGGGACTTGCACCCCTTAGAATATCTGACTACCTTTCGGTAGTCTGCCCATGCCGGGCACACACAAAATGTATGGTGAATAAAATTCCGAGCAACTTTCAACTTTCTGTGCAATTCGATACATTAGTGCTGTTGGAAAGTGTAAGCACTCACCATACATAGACGTTGTGGCTCACTACCCAAAGTGAGTAATAAACTACATATTACTTTCATTTTGTTCCATTATTCGTTAACTTTGTTATGTGGAACAAAAGCGTCAACTGAGCTTCTTTAAAAATTACTTTCACGACTTTTTTGATCCGTTAAAGGAAAGTGTAAAGGACAAGATTGACCAGATACTTTTCATGGTGAGAATAGCGGAGAGGATACCAGGAAAGTTTTTTCAACATATGAGAGGGACTGACGGACTGTTCGAAATACGTGTGGAATATCAAAGTAATATATACCGAATCTTCTGTTGTTTTGACGAAGGAAATCTGGTTGTACTTTTTAATGGATTTCAGAAGAAGACGCAGAAAACACCAAGGAAAGAGATCGAGAAAGCCTTAAGAATAAAGGACGAATATTTTGAACAAAAGCGAAAAAGTAAATGAATAAGGACATCACCACATTTGATGAACATCTTGACAAGCGCTACGGACCTATTGGGTCTGAGACACGAGCCAACTTTGAAATCAAGGCCAAGGCTTTTGCGATTGGAGAAATCATCAGAGATGCTCGTAAGGAAGCAAAAATGACACAGGAGCAACTGGCGCAACGCACCGGTACGAAAAAGAGCTTTATATCCCGAATAGAAAACGGGCACAGCGATATTCAACTTTCCACTTTATATCGGTTGATGGAAATAGGGCTGGGCAAAAAAGTGAACCTGACCATCGGATGATGAACGAGCCACAACATGCTGTACACGCCATGCGTAGCTCCCGTCACTACGGGACGGTTAAATTTTGGCCTTTGTGGCACGAATAAAAAATTCTCCTTATATTGCAAAAAAGAGTCCACTTTCCCGTAGAGCGCCCATACGCATACAGTCGTCGTTATAGGTTATTATTATGAATATTAAAACAGCTTTCATATTAGCATTCACCTTAATGTTCGTGAATGTAGGATCGTCACAGGAATTGAGTTCCTATGAAAAACCTGTTGAAAAGGCGATCTTCTCGCCTATACTCGATGACACTGTTAAACTGGAAATCATTATTCCAGTGAATCTAATACTTTCAAATTACACTGACTATCCAGTAATATATTTATTTGATCGCCAAAATGGAATCAACTACGATTACAGCCTTCATTCAATTGATTACTTGACCTCAATTAGTGCAATCCCAAGATCAATCATCGTAGGAATCTCTTTAAACAATAGTGTTCGGGGAAAATGGACAAATCCTAACATCTCGGGTGGGAAGGCAGACGATTTTATCACATTCTTAATCGATGAGTTTTACCCAGTGCTCAAAGAAGACTACCCTGTTTCAAGTTTTAATCTTATGATTGGTCATTCAAGGACAGCTATTTTCTCATCTTATGCCCTATCAAGAAATTTTGATTTTTTTAATGGAGCCATTGCTAGTAGTACGGCTGATTTTGATTTTGGAGATAAATATCAGAAATTACAGTTCGAAGAATTTCTGGATACAATTGCAACGGCACCTAATGACTATTACTTGTATTTCTCAACGGGTGAGAAAAGGTATGGTGATACACATGAGCCTAGGGTGGACATATTTAATGCTTATTTACTTGACCAGGATTTACCTGCAAATTTTCATTGGAAATACTACAAAGAAAATGTGGGACACTTCGTAATACCAGGACTTACGGTGAATAGAGCCCTAAGCGAAATATTTACTAACTACAGAGATGTTTTATGGAATTGTTTCAAAATAGTCAATGATTCTACCTATGCAGATAATGTACCATGGGAAAAATATTTGGAGCAATATCGCTTGGTTTCTGAAAATATGGGATATCCATTGCGCCCTGATATGCTCTTCTTTAATAGTATTGCCTCCTCATATCAAAACGATTACAATAATCACTTTGGAGATAATAAATTCAAGTATGCACTTATAGTACTTTTGGAAGCCATAAAAACCTACCCAAATAACTACGACTTGTCCAGTTGGATTGGTGAGATATACATGACACAAGGTGATAGTAAAAACGGAATGATGTATCTGGATAAAACAATTGAATTGATAAATAATGATGAGAGTTTATCTAAACAAGAAAAAGAAAATGTGGTTAAAGAGGTGACTCAAAACATACAAGAAAAGAAATAACAACCTACAACATTAAGCCGAATTCCGGGAGCTTGCCTCCTAGGTGGGAGATTATTTATATGTTTTTTCGGTTTTCAGCATTATTTTAAAAAGCATGTCTTTATTAAAAATCCATAGTGCCTGATTCTTACAAACCGCTTAGGAAGGATATGCCTCTCAAACCGACTCATAAACTCTGAGTCAGTAAGCTCCATTTCCTTGATCTTATTACCATCAGCATAGTCTTTGTATTCAAAGCGCACGCAGCCCTGTTTGACCATCTTTATGCGGTGGTGGGTAATGGCTGTTTTGTGGGTGTACCTGCCAAGGTACCTGATCACCCGATCAGGGCCTCCAATGGGAGCCTTGGCATAGACTTTCCATTTTTTGTAGCCAGACAGCCGTATGGCTTCCTGTATTTGTTCAGTATCACAGCGGATCTGTTCGGTTCAACACATGGCTATGATTCCGTGGCAGCTATGGCGTAAAACCGGAAGTTGCCTATACTTATCTGGCAATGGCCTCAAGATTGAAATAAAGTGGCATTGTCCCGTAGTCACGGGAGCCCCGGCAAATAGCAGGGTCGTTGTGTTTAATTAAAATAAACAATAACGAATGTATACTGTTATCAAAGCAGTATAATACTACGCTACCAAAATTATATTTTATGTTTGGAATGTTTAAAAAGAAATCAGAAATAGAGCCACCGGAAGCCAGGTATGTTCAATTTTCGAAGGAAGCTTTTACACTCTCTGTATCAAATCGAAGATTAAGCGATGGCAGAACAGCAGGAGCAAATGAAGTACTGAAGCAAATTGAGCATTAAAGAAGGATTCTTTGACATGGGGTTTTATCAATTTAAGTGCCAACAGTGCTTCATAAATTCAGTGGATGAATTATGGGATTTCATTTCCAGTCCCCAAAACCTTAAAGTAATTACACCCGATTATATGGGATTCGAAGTTACTTCAAAAGACCTTCCGGATAAAATGTACGAGGGTATGATAGTTTCTTACAAAGTAGCTCCTCTTTTGGGGATAAAAACAACATGGGTAACGGAAATCACACATGTAAAAGACAAACACTATTTTATAGATGAACAAAGAGTAGGGCCTTATGCTATCTGGCATCATCAACATTTTCTGGAGGCTACACCAAAAGGAACCCTGATGAAAGATATAGTCAGCTACAAGCCTCCCTTTGGGATACTGGGGAATGTGGCTAATGCCCTTGTCATCAAACAAAAGCTGAAAGAAATATTCGACTACAGAACCGGGATGCTGAGTAGGTTATTTGAAGAATTCCCTTCAAAAAAT
>Ga0224506_10001233_pt1 | contig 18560 bp, 16 predicted proteins | sample SF_Jan12_sed_USG_2_FD_169108 | JGI IMG/M metagenome (GOLD analysis project Ga0224506, IMG submission 169108) | Sediment microbial communities from San Francisco Bay, California, United States - SF_Jan12_sed_USGS_8_1 | ecosystem: Environmental > Aquatic > Marine > Sediment | place: USA... | reverse complement strand
CTATTAGAGGATAAGGCGTAACATGAGCGAGAAAATAATCGGACGTGGCACATGGTACGACAAGATGGCTGCCAGAATAATTGAAAGGGAGCGGAAGCTGGGCAGAAGCATGGACTTGATTAGAACAGAGATGGGGCTTGGAGCTTCCGGGCTTCCACATGTTGGCAATTTGGGGGACGCCGCTCGCTCTTACGCTGTTACGTTGGCTCTTCACGGGCAGGAGTACAATTCGGAGTTGATTGCCTTCTGTGACGACGTGGATGGTTTGCGGAAGGTTCCTGCTGGACTACCAGAATCTCTGGACAAGTATTTGGGCTTCCCGGTGACTGTTATTCCCGACCCTTTTGGTTGTCATCAGAGCTATGGCTTGCACATGAGTCTGCTGCTATTAGAATCTTTGGACAAGTGCGGGATAGAATACAGGTATGTGTCTGGCAGAGAAGCCTATGAAACGGGATTGTTAAACGAAGAGATTAGAACACTGCTTCTTAACGCGAAGAAAGTTGGAGAAATAGTCAAAGAAGAAGTTGGACAAGAACGCTACGTGGAAGTCTTACCTTACTTTGCGGTATGCAAAAAATGCGGGCGCATATACACCACAAAAGCCACTGAATTCTTACCGAAGGAAAACAAAGTTTTGTATGTCTGCGAAGGCATGGAAATAAAAGGACGCTGGATAGAAGGCTGCGGTTACAAAGGAAAAGCAGATATTACTAAAGATGAAGGCAAGCTTAGTTGGAAGGGTGAATTCGCGGCTCGATGGAAAGCCCTTGACATAAGGTTTGAAGCTTACGGCAAAGACATAGCAGATTCTGTGAGGATAAACGACAGAATTTGTCGCGAAGTCTTAGGGCATGAACCACCCATGCACGCACGCTATGAAATGTTTCTAGATAAAGCAGGAAGGAAAATCTCTAGTTCCTTAGGAAATGTCTTGACTCCTCAAGTCTGGTTCCGCTATGGCTCACCACGGTCTTTGCTCTTACTCATGTTGAAAAGGTTCATCGGAACCCGCACGTTAGACGTTACAGACATATCGATCTACATGAATGAGCTAGACCATTTGGAAGACGTATACTTCGGAAGAAAAACCGTGAAGGACAAGAAAGAATTGGCTAAGCTTCAAGGCTTATATGCGTACTGTTGGGTGCTGAAGCCTCCTGAAAAGCCAAGCATCCACGCGCCATATAATCTGCTGACTTTCTTGGCCAAAGTGGCACCGAAAGGGCATGAGGAAGAATTCATGACTGAAAAACTTCGAAGCTACGGCTACCTGCAAAGGGAGCAAACAATTGATGAGGGCCTGAAAAGGCGAATCGAATACGCGTTTAATTGGGTGGGGGATTTTGAAGAGATAAAAGAAACCACTGTGAGTCTAAGCGCAGGAGAGAAAGAGGCGATAAAAGAGTTGATTGAGGCGTTAAAGGTTGAAGATGAAGCTGAGACGATACAGAACGCCATATTCAACACAGCCAAGAAACACGACCTAAAACCGGCGAAATTTTTCAGAACGCTGTATGCGATTCTTATAGGCGTGCCGCAAGGACCAAGATTGGGTCCCTACATACTTGCCATGGGGAGACAAAACGTAGTTAATGCTCTGCAAAAAACATTAAAATAGCAATAGACTTTTTGCGTTTGCTTCGTAAAAGAATTTATATTTCTAGCCTAGAGATACCTTTGCCATAAAAACTTGGGTTGGGGAAGAGCTTTGGATTTTGAGTTGACTGCAGAACAAAAGATGATAGTTGAAGCAGCTTCTGATATAGCCCGGGATTTTGGTCCGGAATATTGGAGAGAGAAAGACAAGAAGCATGAGTTTCCAGAGGATTTCTGGAAGACTCTGGTTGACGCTGGTTTTCCGGGTATAGTTATTCCTGAAAAGTACGGTGGGAGCGATATGGGGATGTTTGAGATGATCTTGGCCATGGAAACTTTAACTTCTGAGGGTTGCGGGTTGGCTGGAGAATGGTTTCTGTGCTTATCCTCTGTTTTCGGAGGCTTATCTATAGTGAAGCATGGGCGTGAGAGTCAAAAGAGGAAGTACCTGCCGAAAATTGCTAAGGGTATGGAGTTCTGTCTGGCTTTAACCGAGCCCGATGCTGGGACGAACACTTTGAACACGAGGACGATGGCGGTGAAGGAGGGGGACGAGTACGTAATTAATGGTCAGAAGATGTTTATTTCGGGTGCTGACAGGGCTAAAGGAATGTTGCTCGTAACGAGGACGACTCCGATGGAAAAGGTTGCGAAGAGAAGTTTGGGTTTGAGCCTTTTCCTTGTGGATTTGCCCGATCCGGCGGTTGAGATTATTCCTATAGAGAAGCATGGAATTAATTATTCGAAGACTTTTGAGGTTTATATCAGTGATCTCAGGGTTTCTCCGGAAGGCATGTTAGGTGAGAGGGATAAGGGTTGGTATCTTGTCTTGGATACTCTGAATCCTGAGAGGATGTCTTTTTCGGCGGCTTCGTGTGGAATCGGGCTTTTGGCTATCGGCAAGGCTGTTGAGTACGCCAAGGAGAGGAAGGTTTTTAGAGCGCCTATTGGGGCGTATCAGGCTGTTCAATTTCCGCTCGCTGAGGCTAAATCGAAGATCGAGGCTGCTCGGTTGTTGAATTATAGGGCTGCCTGGCTTTATGATAAGGGAGAAAGTTGTGGCGCTGAGGCTAACATGGCTAAGGTTGCTGCTGTTGAGGCGGGCACCGAGGCCGTTTATCATGCTATGCAGACTTTTGGTGGTTATGGTTACGCTGTGGAGTATGATGTGGAGCGCTGGTGGAGAGAGGTGAATCTGATTAGGCTTGCACCTGTGACTCATCAGATGGCTTTGGCTTTCATCGGAGAACATGTTTTAGGCTTGCCCAAATCCTACTAAAAATCTAAGGGATGCATAAAGCAGCCAGTTTTTTCACGTTTTCGTTTGCTTTAGAAAAAAGGAGAGGGTTATTCTATGCCCCATTTTTTGGTGATTTTCACCAGTAGGAAGATTACTAGGGCTACAATTATGAAGGTTATCAAAGCCACCAGGAAGTCTCCAATTAAGAATTTTTGGTTGGCAACTGGAATTTCGATGGTCGCCAAATTGTCAAGTCCGGGTAATGCGAGGCCTATTACTGGCATTATCAAGTCGCTGACTAGTGCTTGAACTAAGGCACCGAGGTATAAGCCCATAATGAAGGCAACGGCAAGACCTATCACCTTGTATTTGGACAAGAAGTCGATGAACTCTGCCCATAAACCTTTAGGCTTTGGAGCAGGGGGCGCTGGTTTAGGCGTGAGTAGTTCTCTGATTCGCTTCAGTTCTTCCAACATCTTGTCTTCTTTAGACATGTCACATTCACGATTCTACCGTATTGCCAAGTTTGAGTTTTAAATCTTGCGTAAATTGGATGCCCCCTATAGTTTTTCAAGTCTAAAGTCTCTGCCTATGCTCTTCTGTTAAGATTTAATAGCGTATTCAGCATCTTCTCCTTAATGAGTAAATGAAAACACCAAAAAGGGTCTATTATACCATCTTGAAAAGGGCCCGTGGTCTAGACTGGACTAACGCCCCACTGGAGATGTCTCCCGCAAACTCCTCTTTTTTCTTTTTGGCATGTGCTAACGAAAGCTCAAGAAGCATAAGAAAAGGTTTTTATTCGTTTGGTTAAGATTTTACTATTGGTATTTGCCGATAGTATCGGTGATTACCGAAGGTATTATATATTCAAAAACCTATTGTTTCTGGAGCAAATGTCTGCGATAGTGATAGCTAATGAAGTTAACTTCGCCCAAAGCTTACAAAGTGATTAAATACCTGTTAGGACACAAGAGAACAAATCAGCTTAGGATCTCCTCTGAAACCGGAGTTGCTTACGGTTGGACAAATGAAGTCATTAATTTCTTGTATGATCGCGGAGTAGTGTCTAAAGGTTGGCGGCGATGTGAACTTGTTGACGCTTCTCAACTCTTGGAGATCATAGCTTTAGAGCGTCCATTGAATAGTCTTGTGAGGGCTTCCTTTAGGTTAGAGGCTTTATCTGTTGGAGAAGGGGAAAAGCTGATTAAGCGTGTATGCGAAGAGCAAGGGGTTAAGTTTGCTCTCAGTGTCTTCAGTGGTCTCAAAAGATTTTATGAGTATTACATTACTTTTCCAGAGATTCATGCTTATGTATCTAATGAAGACATGGAGACTGCTATTCCACACGGAAGAGGGCCTATAAAGTTGAATCTTCTTTGTCCTGATCATCCTAGCATTCTTGAAGATGTGAAGGAGATGGAAGGATTTTGGGTATGTTCGCCTGTTCAAGTGGTTATAGATCTTTTTTGTAGCGGTTCTGGAAGGGATGCAGCGATCAAGCTTCTGGAGTGGTTGCACGATGGCAAGTTATGAGGTGTTGGCTGAGGAGTCATATAGTGAACTCTTGAGTATTCTTGAGTGGTTTTCCCACTTTAGCCTAATTCCAACGCTCATAGGTGGGTGGGCTGTTTTTGTTTATAATTCATATTTCGGCTCTGTCGACATCGATTTAGTGGGGACGAGTATGAGGGGAAGCTTTCTGGACACTATTGAAAGATATGAAAGGTCTCATGGTTATGAAGAAGTGAGATCGGCTGGTTTGGGGATTGAGGTTGCTCATAGAAAACCGATTTACAGGGAGAATAAGTTCTTTGGGTATGTGGAGATTGATGTCTGTACTTTTGAGGCTGATGTTGGTAGTTTTCATGAAGATTCCAGCAAGAAGTTGCCGTATGAATTGTGTGACGATCGCGCGCGCGAACTATTTCAATAACTATCTTAGCATGCATTACTCATTCAGTTAGCGTGTCGGATTTTGGGTTCAGAACTGTTAAATGTTTGTTTCAATTTTCTAAAGGCTGTAGTTGAGGGTTGATGGTGGCTGTTTGAAATGGTGAGTTTGACGTTTTATGGTGGAGTGGATGAGATTGGCGGCAACAAGGTTTTGTTGGAAGATGGTGATGTGAGGGTTTTCTTGGATTTTGGGCAGTCTTTCACTATGGGGTGTGATTTTTTTACGGGTTGGCTTTCTCTTAGAGGCATCAATGGTTTGGGGGATTATTTTGAGTTTGGTTTGCTGCCGAAGTTGAAGGGTTTGTATGCTGAGGAGCAGCTGCGGTTTACGGATGTTTCTTATGTGAAGCCTCGGTTTGATGGGGTGTTTTTGTCTCACGCCCACTTCGACCACGTAAACCATATTCAGTTTTTGGATCCGAAGATTCCGGTGTTTCTTGGTGTGGGTACTAAGTTGTTTTTGGAGGCGATGGAGAAGACTAGTGGTTTTTGTAGTTATGGGGAGCGTGTGTTTCGGACGTTTCGAACTGGGGACAAGGTTAAGGTTGGTGGCTTGGTGGTGGAGCCTGTTCATGTTGATCATTCGATTCCTGCGGCTTACGGGTTTTTGATTCACACTTCTGAAGGCACGATTGTGTATACTGGGGATCTTAGGGGTCATGGTTCTAGGCGGGATATGACCGAGGAGTTTGCTGAGAGAGCGTGTGAGTGTGAGCCTGTGGCGATGATTTGTGAAGGCACCAGAATGGTTGAGAAAGAAAAGCGAAAGAACTATTCTGAAGAGCAGGTTGAACGGTTAAGCGGCAAGGTTGTTTCTTCATCGGGTAAGATTGTGTTTGTTACTCGTTACAGTCGAGATATGGACAGGTTTAGAAGCTTTTATAATGTGGCTCGAAATAATGGTAGAAAAATTGTGGTTTCTCCGAAAACCGCTTATTTGCTAATGAAACTTGTGGAGGACAAGCGTCTTGATCTTCCTGACCCGTTGAAGGATGAGGATATTTTGGTTTATTATAAACGGAAAAGGTCTGGAGGGTTCGAGGAAAAGGACTATTATGTTTGGGAGCGACCGTTCATGGATAAGATGGTGACATATGAAGGTGTGCACAAAAACCAGAGCAAGTTGCTTATGGACTTGGATTTCTATCAGTTTGCAGAATTAATCGACATTAGACCGGATGCGGGCAGCCATTTTATTCATAGTATGAGTGAGCCGTTTAGTGAAGAGGACATTGAAGATCAGGTTATGCACAACTGGCTGGATCATTTTAAAATGCGGTTTCATCAACTTCATGCTTCCGGACACATGAACAGACAACAAGTAACGAGTCTAATCAATTATATCAAGCCGAAGAAAGTTTTTCCTATACATACGGAAAATCAACATCTCTTCAAAAAACTACCGCAAAGAGTTCAAACTGTAGAATATGGAAAAACGTACAAATTGAAGTAGAAAAAGTGAGGGCAGTCGCACTGTCTAACGCTAAGTAAAGTTGTTGTTCCTTGTGGTTTAGCAGTTTCGTGGTGAGTTTTAGTTTCAGAATCTTACTGTAGTTGTAAGAATTTTAACCTTTTTTCTGCAATTTGATGTAAGATTAAACCTCTTTGGAGGAGCGCATTAATTCTTAAGGAGGGGGTATGTAAGCATTAGACTTTCTAATTCCATGTCATCTAGCGCGTGAAGGCTGGGATCTGGCTAAGGACTGTCTAATGACCGATTTGTGTTTAAGAAAAAGCTTTGATTAAGGGGGCTTCTAAAAGTTCGGTAAACAAGTTAACGTTTGTTGTTCACCAAACATTTTTCCTATTAAGCAGAGAATTAAACGAGTGTCTTTGGAAAAGCCTTTATCTTGTCAATGCGCTGACAAGATTGGATGATAAACTTGTCAATCTCAAGTCTAGAAGCTGGCTTAAGTGCTGCTCGGTTATTCCTACACGTTCAGCCAGCTCTCCACAGCTGAGTTCATCATCTAACAAAGCGATTAAGATTTCCTGGGCGTGCAGCCAAAAAGGTTCTCTACCAGACTTTCTTTTCCTCATCAATATCAAGTATTACATGGTGAGAACAACATTATAAGAAGTTTTGAACATTGAGGTTAAAAAGAAAAGGGGAAATTGAGCGGTTAACCGTTTAAAGGCTATTTCCGAGGCTTCTTAGGTTTCTCCGCCGTTGGCGGTTTTTTAGGCTGAGCGCACGCTTGAACTCTGCCCCATCAACTGCAGCAAATTTTACCTTATTTGAACCAAAGAAATTCATCACTGTCTCGTAGGCTTTTTTATAGTCGAATTTTGACACAATGAGATTTGCTCCAAAGGCAAGGTTATACACGACATTGGAGAAATTGATCCAGGCCAATTGCATCGAAGACATCTTACCAAAAGTCACATTTGAAAATCAATTAAAGAAGATCAAAAATGCCAAAATGAAGAAGATGGTAGTTGACTTACGAAACGCCATACTAAAGATATCTGACAAGATTGAGGAGAGGATCACTAAATCTCATATACTATTTCGAACATCTGTAAATTTCGCTGGAATCTACACTCAACCAAGAGGTTTTTGGCTCTCTGTAAGAATACCTAGAACTCAGTTTGATATGCTAGAGCTAGATGTAAGACCGCATAAAAATCCAAGATGGACAGACATTCGAGTTGACGATAAGACAAGTTTAGTTTTGCTTGTTGAAGCTGCGAAAATCGCCTATAAGAAAACCCTGTGAAAAATGGCTTTGCGCGCGTTTTCTAAGCAGATAATAAATAGGATTTCTAAAAAATAGATTGATTTAGAATTAGAAATTAGAAATATATAAGAGTAAATTAAAAGAAAACTAGTGTGCTGAGGGTGATGTTTTGAGAAAAAGTGAAGCAAAGAAGAAATTAACAGAAGTTGTGAAGAGATTTTCAGGTATTACAAGAAAGGCCATAAAAGAGAAACTTTCAGAACAAGACATAACAACTAAGTTTGTTTTACCCATGCTTGAAACGTTGAATTGGAACATTTACAAAATAACAGAGCAATGCTCAGAAGTTCATGAGAAAGCTTATAGAGAAAAACCAGCTGTTGGTAAAGGGCTTCCAGACATTACGTTAAGAAGCAAAAACGGAACTGTGTTTATCGAAGTAAAAAAGCCTCCACTCGGAAAGAAAGGGATGGCTAATCTAGAAAGATATGAAGATGCCGACCTGATCGTATTGACGTCATTTGAGGATTTGAAGGTATATACTCGTTATGAAAAAAAGAAGCCAAAATTACGATATGAATCAAACTATAAAACTTACGTTGAAAAATTCGATGAATTGTGGAAAATTCTATCCAACACAAAAATAGGAAAAAGCACTAGAGCAGCCTACAAAGCTACAAGATAATTCGTGACACATGCTTGGACATAACTTAGAATCTCTGATGATGTTCACCAAAAACTCGCCCTACTCCCCGGCGAATTAATTGCTCAAACAAGCAAAATGCAAACATACCAAGACGCCATAAACGCCCTACTCAAACAGTCAGTAATACTTCCACTAGAACTACTGACCCAAGTATGAAACTTCATAGAAGAAAACAAACAGTTAGGCTACACAACAAAAGAAGAGTTCATTCGCGACACCATAGCACAAGAGTTCATAGGTTCTCTTACAACGTGCGATTAGTATTTCGTTCATCTACAAAACTGGGTTTTCTAAGTTCGCTTGGCTTGTAAATACCTAAATCATATAGAACCCATTCAGGCTTAAATTCTTCTTTAGACCTGACTGATGCTTCTTCAACGTAGAACTTGATCGCCAGACGTATCGCTTCCTTGTCGATGGTTATAAATTCTTTGTCGTCTCTGAAGTAGTTTAAGAGGGACATGGCACATGCTAGTTGTATTGCCCTCATTTCAAGTCTTGGGCTGAAATCCATGCTCTCTTTGTACTTTAGGTATTCTAGTATGGCTTCTCTTGCTTCTACGATTCGTTCATAAACCGCGCGTGTAAGCCGAATTGGTTTATAAGGGAACATATCTTTAACCAACGGATGTTTGGTTTCGATGGAGTGTACAAGCGTTAAGTGGTCTCTTATCGAGTTTGCTTGACTCATGGTGACTTCCCCCAACGTGAACTTCATCGCGCTTCTGGCTATTTCCTCGAATCTCTTTCTTGTTAATCTGTGAAGACGACAGAGCATTCTATCTTCTATAGCGTTGAAGTTTGGGTCTCCTACAGTGGCTTTGTATCCTTTTAGCTGAACTTTGGTATTGTAGTTAACGCTGAAGAAAGAGGTAAACTTGTACGGACCTACAGTTCCTCTCATAGTCTCTTTTTTAATGATTCCTTGTTCCAATGCGACTTTGAGGGGTTCTACCATTCCTCTGGATTTGAACCAATCGTTAAATTCTGTAACTATGAAATTGAATTTTCTGCCTTGATATGCTTGGCCTATTTCTATGAAACGTGCGGGTGTCATGCCACCGCAGTAACGGTTTCTTCCTGGAAGACCATGTGCACTTACACCTTTTCTTGATTTTCCTAAGATCATGTCTAGTGCGGCGAAGGTTTTGCCAGTTCCTGGTTGGCCAAAAAGTGCTAGATTGAATCCTGTTCTCATGGCACTTTTGCCAGGTTTGGAGACGACTTCTACGTCGGCTATGGAGTATTGTTGGACTATTGATAGGAGGCTGTCGAAAAATAGTACGGAGCCGAATAGTTCTAAGAGGTATAGGGCTAATTCATTGACTGAGAATTGTTTGCCGAATTCTGTTGTTTGGTCGAGTCTGCTTTCAACTAGGTCATTTAGGTAAGAATCAAGCTCTTTTTCGAATTTTAAGACTTCGTTGAGTTCGTTTCTTGCTGCTTTCCCTTTGACTGCTGGTAGAGGTTTTTGAGTTTCCAATCTGAGTCCTAGTGTGGAAGCGGTTTGGGCAGTGATGACGCAGTTATGTTTTTCTCGGCTGCTGTGTTCATAGCAGAATTTTCCGCCGCAGTATGGGCACACGTAAGGTACGTCGATTGGGTTGCCACATTTTTCACATCTTGCCATAGTATCTTTCTCCTTCATTTTTAGCCAGTGAAGAATCGCCATATTTTTTTAAGTATGAGTACAGTAAGTCAACGTACTCTTCACTAATTTCAATACGCCCGTTAACAGGTCGAATTTCTCCGCACCTAAATGGTGTTTGTATATACTTAACGAGATCACGATCCCTGAATCTAATTCCAAGATGCATCTGAACTCTGTTATATTTGGCATCACGCTCAACGTCTAAAAATGCCCTCTTCTTCTCTCCCATTATCATCCACTTAGGTGTGTGAATTTCCACGTGATCGATGAGGATTTCCGTGGATGGCTTGCCTTTCATAGGAATCCATGTCGCACCTACAATGTACTTTGTCGGATCAGGACCGCGGGGGATCGTTTTCATCGTCGGCTTAAATACTCGGTGTAGAAATCTCAATACGTCTCTACGGTGACGAAGATTGATGTAGATATCAGCTCTCACATGCCGTGTTTTCATCGTAATTGGGCGTTCTTTAAATTTCCCGTGAAATTCAATGGAAAGTTTATCATTTGCTCTGGACAAAGTCATTTTGCTCTTAGTAGTTTCACTGGTTTCTTCGTCTTTGAACCTCATGCTATCTGCCATGACTATCTCGTATTTTTGTTCAATCTCACTGGGAGGAGTTATGTATATTCCTGTATAATCTATTTCTACTTCTAGTGAAGATTTTCTACGCGACAATCCTCTCCCACACTTTGGCTTTAATTTTATCTCTTAGCTTCCTCTCTGGGATCGTAGATTCCAAGTACTCGATTATTCTTTTTTTGACTTCTCTAAAGAGAGAACCGTACTCTCTAACGGCTTCCCTGATTAATTTCTCATCTTTGAATATTCTTATAGTGGTTTTTCCGTTCAAAACAGCGTATTGAATGTATCTGGCCTCATAAGGAGATTTACATCTAATCTCTTTTCCACCGATTTTAACGTAAAAACCGTAAAGATCCTGACCAACCTGAGCTTCACCTTCAGGAGCCGATATCTCTCTATACTCAAAACCTTCAATGTAGTCATCAGGGAACTTCATCAGTCTGCCTTTACCGACCTCCTCGAAAATATCCTCGACAAGAGCCTCAATATCTATACCTTTAACTCTTTTCTTGCGTTTTTTAACACTCCTTGCCTTCTTAATCCTTGATCCAACTAAGTCGATAACAGCTTTGTAAACTTCTTCCCCTTCTTCTTTTGTTAGCCCAATTACATTAAAGATCAAAGTGTCCAGTTCTCTTCTATCGTGCATATTCACTTCTTCAAAAATGCTCTTTATTGGTCTTCCGCACAAATTGTCAACAGCTTGCTCAACTTTTTTGATCATTTCCCTATCAATTTTGGTTGGATTGACAATTGGTATCCGAGAAGCCTCATAAGTTGCTATCCAAAGCACACCCTCACCAAAGGTTACTCGTCCATGCAACTCAGAAAACAGGGCGGTCAATGTGGAGTTTAGGAGGGCACATAAGATTTTACCGATTTTCTTATCATGAGGGGTTACATCATACAACTGTTGGTCAACATATGCTCCTCTAGGGTTGTATGGGGTAATATGTCTCGCCCAAATACCTTTCACCCAAAGTATAGGCGCAGGCTTCCTTCTACCCAGATCATACCACCTTTCCCTTGAGCTACAAGTTGGTCGGTCATGGTACGTTTGCCCTTCGCCCCACATTATATACTTTAGAACATTTGTTCCTTGAAGTTTAGACTTATCCTTGTGAACCAGGAGCACTTTGTACTTTAGATTGTGGGGGTTAACAGCGCCAGTTTCGCTTTCTTTTGGAGACTTGATGACAGCTTTCAGGAATTTAGGCTCAATTTTCCATGATTCTATCTTATCTTCAGACAGGTAGAAGAAACTGTTAGCACCCGTTGTGAATCCTCTTCTTATATCTGCAACTTCCTTTAAAGGAATGAAGATATCTTTTCCTTTCTCCAAAATCTTGAAGAATATTTCAGGCGCTCTTAGGTACTTTCCCCATTTTGAGCCAACATATTTTCCCTCTTCCTTATCAAATCCTTCTTTCCAAAGTTCTTCCTGCCGAATAGGATACACTCTCATTTTGTCATCATTGAAATATTCCTCTGTTTCTTCAATGAATTTAGTGAACTCTTCAACAATGTTTAGTCTTTCATCTTCCGCACGTGTTAGTGGTATAAATTCACTTAAAGGCTTCTTGAGTTGAACAAACTTCACAAGGTTGTTGTCTCTTTCTCTCTTTTCTCGGCATTTTTGAAGTATCGTAATTGCGGTGTTAATGTCTGCGTCTTCAAACCATCTTTCAACTTTTGACTCAATTACCGCCACAATCTTAAAATTTTGGAGAAAGAACTCTTGAAGATATTTTCCATAATCTACATCTAGCCAAGAGTTGGAAGTTATTAAACCTAATCTTCCTTCCTCTTTTAGGAATTGCCCCCCGTGAAAGAAGAAATGTGAATAAATGCTTGAGCGTTTGCCAACGTAGAATCCGTCCCATTCCTCGCTTGCAAGCCTTTGCAGAGTTATCCTGTATCCCTCAGGGAATACCAGACTTTCCATCTCCTCCTGTCTGGTGTATGGTGGATTCATGACAACAGCATCACACAACGGAATTTTAACCATTAATTTCTCAAGGTCTAGCCCCTCAATTCTGTATTTTTCCGCATACTCTTTCTTGAGAATTGGGATTCTCCTTTCTCTGATCACGTCAAAGAAGTCCTCGCAAAGAACCCTTGGATAGTTCTCCTCCACAGACAAGTCTCGCGCTGCTAGGTTGATTGTGGTTAAGTGGGCTGGAAACTTAGCTATGTCTATTCCATATAATTCGTTCAAAAGTTCCTCGTGAGGCTTAGGAGGATCTAAGAAGTTCTTTCTAAAATAAGATCTAACAAGGAACGTTCCTGCACCACATGCTGGGTCCAAGACTTTTGCGTCTGGACTACGAACGCAGAAGCCCACCATCAAGTCGACAACATCGCTTCTAGTGAAGTACTGTCCCAGCTTATGTCTCTCTCTTTCTGGGATTAGCCTCTCGAAAACCCTTCCAATAACTTCGTATCCAACCTTTGAGAAATCGTATTCTCCTACTCTGTCGATGAAGTTCCTGAGTTGTCCAGTCAGATCGTCAGGTAGCGGCATAGCATCAAGAAAGTCAGCTGCAAATATAGTCTCGTAATCTATTCCTAAAGCTTGGTTAAAGAACGATTGCAATATCTCCCTAAACTGCTCTCCCCCAACTCCCAAAGGAACGTGTATCTTCGGCAATTGACTATTCTTCAACCTCAAAATGTAATAAAACACTATCTTGTTAACAAGAAGGTAAACATACTGCCTCGCAACCTTCTCAAAATCATCATCCGTCCTAGTGAAGGTCCACCCTTGTTCAGCGAACCACTTACGCAATCCCTCTCTGAACGCCTTACTCCTATCCCACTCATCCTTTATCCTATAAAAAGCTGGGATAGAGAACGTGTCTATAGCCGACCTTAACCTAAAAATAAACCTCTCATCAGGAGGCAACGGCGGCAAAGCCTTCCTTTCAAAGTACACCTCTGTAAACTCGACGAGAAAATCCCTTAGAAAAGACCTAATGGACTCTTCGACCCTATCTATTTCTCTCCAATGTTTGATCGTAGTAACTTCGCTGGCATCAACCAGCTGATCATAAAGATTCCCCCTCCTGTACCTATCCCACATAAAGAACCTGTTGACATTCCACGTAGCGAAATACCTTGTGCCAGCCCTCGACGATGCAATTAAGGCATCATCAGCCGCTTCCCAAGCATCCCGATACGGACCTTTAAGCGAAAGCAGAAGAGCGGCTTCCCTCAAATTTCTATTCTTCCAAACGAGAATATCCGGGCGTTTACGACCCTCTACGATAATCTCCTGATCAGCACCATCAAAAGGTAAATTCTTCTCCTTGATAAACTCCCTAATCCAAGAAAGAACACGCCCCTGAAAGGTCCATTCCGTATAAGCCATTTTACCATCCTCGCATCCATGTCAATTGTCCTTCAACATCATTTGAGCGCTCGAACTCCTCTCGCTAGAGATTAACGTTTAGCTCTCGGTATCGTAAATGTTGATTTTGGGCTTTCATAAACGTTAAACTTTGCTTTACAACAATCACACTCGTAGCGTCTGACATCATAGAACCTAAACTTCCATGTTTTAATAGGTTTACCAGCCAAGCTATGTCCACACACAGGACATTTAACACTGTCAGACATACATACGCCTCTAACAATTAATAACACAAGTTTAACTGTTAAATACTTTTCACACATGCAATACTTTTGATGATTTGCATGCTTCTAATTGGTGAAATAAAGCACAAAACTTTGACACTTCAATATGAAGAAAAAGAGTCTAATCCCAACCATCATTTTAAGAGATTAACTACTGGAGAACTAGACGATGAAGTTAGAGGGTTGATGTCAGCCTTTGCTCCTCTTTTCTGTTTTCTTAGCTTATTCTAATCAATCTATTACAATAGATTAGTCTAATATGAATAAATATTTGGATAATCAATCTTTAACTAAGGAAGTAGATAAGTATGTTTTCCGATAACGAAAGCGCAAAAGAGAGAAGCATCCTAGAGATTCTTGCTGGCAAATGGGCAGAGAAGTATCAAAAAAAGTTCAAAAGGGAAACTTCAAGACAGGAAGCATTGGAGTCTGATCCGAGGAATGGAATGGAGTATCTTCTTGGTAACTGCTTTGCCAGAGCTGGAGGGGAACAAGCTGGCTACAGCGAGATTGCCCTGAACGCTCTTCAAACTTGTATTGGAACTGCGGGTAGCTATTCAAATTTCATACGGAGATTCGACGCCCCAGATGCTCTCTGGAACCAATTCAAGAATTTTTGTGAAGAACAGGGTACGGGTGTGAACGAGAAAAACAACAAAGGCGTAGTGATTGGAATCGCAAGACTTGCTCAAAATTCAGAGAACAACAATCCAATTCTTTATATGAAAGATTGCGCCGCCAATGGTTTACTTGAGAAAGCCTTTATCACTCTTACGAGCATGAAGGGCATCGGCGACAAGATAGCATCCTTTCTTCTGCGAGATGTCGTTTGCATCTTTGACTTGGAAAAAGAAGTCCCATCGAAAGACTTGATTTTTTTGCAGCCTGTAGACGTCTGGATACGAAGAATAGCATGTCATCTCTGGAATGACTTGAACGAAGATATGACATCCGACTGGGTCATCGCGCGTCGTATTATCCAGAAGTGCGAAGAGCACGGCGTGTCGTCACTGCGTTTCAATCAGGGTGCATGGTATTACGGAGCCTACCTTATCCGAGATGAAGCATTTGTGGGCCAAAAGATTGATGAACTCTTAGAGAAAGTATAATTTTTGATGATGAAAATGTACCCAAGCGTCACTCACGAAGAGCTAATAATTGATTGGTTTAAGAGATCACAAGGGCAGAGAGTAAGAAAATTTACAGTGTTTGATCAATTCATTTCTCTCTGGTTCGCCTTCAATTCTTGGGGTACCTACTTATCTAAGAAAGATAGAGACACAGATATGCTCCGCTGGGTAAAGGAAAATACAAAGCTTTCTCAAATACTTGAACAGCTAACTAAAAAGAACTCTGAATTTGTCGCTAGACTTCAAAGATTAAGCCAATACAAAGTCCTTGACATGCGACCAGAACATCAAGGACAAAGCAAATCTATCAACGACATACATAACCTTGGTCAAGTATTGGATGTTATTTACCAAATTCGTTGCAACCTATTTCATGGTCGAAAGAGTATGATTGATTCACATGACCGAGAGTTGGTTGAACTGGCTTTTCATATTTTAAGCAAGATATTCGAACCGATGATTAATAAACTTCAAGCTTCGCGTGCGCGCGAAAAAATGTAAGTGATGAAATGAAGCTTGAAATCGAGCTTGTTCCTAAAACTGTTTGGTTTTCATCGATTTATCAGTTTTTTAAAAAAAAACAATAGACTTGCCGAATGGTATAAAATTAAAAACGAACTTTTTGAAAGAGAGGGACGCCAATGTTATATTTGTGGTTCCAGAAAGGGTCCCTTTCAGGCTCATGAATTCTGGGAATATGATGATGAAAAGCATATTCAAAAGTTGAGGGAAATCCATCATTTATGTGATCTATGCCATAAGATCAAGCATATCGGTTTTTGGTGTTACACCGCTGATGGAAGAGGAAAATTGGAGGAATCAACTTAAGTCTTTCTGCAGGTACAGCTTGCGCTCCCACCATAGCAAACGAAGCCAACGTCCCTCTCAAAGGTTCAGAAGTAGTAGTCACTTCTTCCTAGGGGGCGCTGTACTACTACTTCCAATTCTATTATAATTACCTTGTTGACCTATTTTTGAGTGGCAAGTCACCATTATTACTAAATCTTCATGATTTGTTGTTGTAGACCCCCCTAGGGAAGCCACAACAACATTTAAGCCAATTTCCACATAATTGTCAAAGAACCTCTATAACAGGTCTTCCTTAGCTGGGCTCTTTCATGACTTTCTGACGCGAAACATGCTACGAACTGATGCTACATCAGATGCTGCCATTTCTCGAGCATAGCGTTATTCTTGTTTTCAAAAAATAGGGGGTAGGTCGTATTGGCTGAAATTTCACGCAATAAAGGACTTAGCTCTTATAGGATATCCTTAACAGAAGGTTGAAATCACGGATGGACAGAAGAGAGGGAAAACAGAGCAAGCGATAAGTGTAAGGCTAGGCGACCATGCCCGACCTCTCAATGGTTTAGGGTAAGCGGAAAAGAGCGCCCCACAAACTGGGGAACCCAAGAATACTTAGGATTCACTTCCACACGCCACGCCACTGGAAAGCAACTATAGAATACGCAAAAACCAAGGGCATTCTTTACGTCCAAAGACTCCTCGGTCACAAAAACCTAAAGACCACTCTTCGATACACGCGGCTGATTGCATTGCCACAAAACGAAGAATATATCTGTAAGATAGCGAAAAGCGTTGAAGGGGCAAAGATCTGATAGAGGCTGGATTCGAATAAGTCACCGACGTGAATGACTGCAAGCTGTTCCGCAAAATGAAGACCTCATATTTGGGGTCGTAGTGCCTCCAAAAGGGCCCGTGGTCTAGTATGGATTAGGACGCTGGCCTGCGGAGCCGGAGATCCTGGGTTCAAATCCCAGCGGGCCCGCCACAGCGCGCGCTAATTGAACCAGAAAAAGTGGAACCTACAGATAGTCAAGCTTGATATCAGGGAGGAGTGAGATCAATGACTAAAGTTGTTTTGTCTGCAAGCAGACGGACGGAAATGTTGCACTTTCCCGATCAGCTTGTTAAAAGGCTCAAGGAACGTTATCCTCCGGAGAAGGTTCACACCATCGTGTTGTGGACGAAGACTCCGCAACTGATCTTCAGAGAACCAATCAAAAGCGTTCTGAAACGGTACAACCTCTTTATACTATGCACAGTAACCGGGTTAGGAGGAAGTTTTCTTGAACCAAACATCCCAGAACCAAAAGAGGTGCCAGAATACTTACGAGAAATCATAGTGGAGTTCTTGGACGACAACCCAGAGAAGATTCATGTCAGGTTCGACCCGATACTCAACCTATTGATTGATGGTAAGAAGTTCACTAACTTGTACAAGTTCCCGGACGTGATAGAACTCGTGGCTCCTCTGGACATAAAGACCTTCAGATTGAGCTGGGCGACCTACTATCCGAAAGTCAGGGAAAGGTTGAATAAACATGGAATCAGAACAGCAGACTTCGACCTAGAGAAACAAGCAAGATATGTTGTGAATACTGCTGAAGAGTATAGTGTAGAGTTGAGAGGGTGCTGTGTCGACCCAAAGCTCGAAGAAATAGGAATAAAGAATATGGGTTGTATCGACGGAGAAGAACTGCAGAGATTGCACCCAAACGGGGAACCTTACTCCGAAGATAGAGCGACAGGACAGAGGAAGCTTTGTAAATGCACTCGCAGCATAGACATCGGTTGGTATTCCATGACATGTCCAAACGGTTGCATCTACTGTTACGCCAACCCCATTGAAATTAATCAGCTGGCACGTGATGTATAGTCCCATATAACTCCGATGAGGAACTCCAAGGGTCATTGAGATGGCTGTCACGCGCGTGCGCCATTTACCCGGTTGCCTTCTTAGGAAAAACCCAAACCGTTGAAGCGTGCGCAAGTGAAGACAAGCCTGTTCCATATTTGGATACTTTATTCTATTTCTCGGACGGTCTTTCGCATTAGATCTCGGATCGCTTCGCTGATCCCTCTGTCTCCGGGATATAACGGCTCCACCACTCTTTCGTTAAACTGTTTAACCAGCTGAATGGGAACGTCGTAGATCGTTATGCTAACGTGAAGGTTCTACTCTCCGTTTAAGCATGTTAGCTGCAAAACGCGCGTGCGCGCTACAAAGGTTAATAAGGAGAACCATTTGTTAAAGAATAAGAAGTTAGGTTCTTACGAAGAAGGTAAAACGGTACTACAAATGGTTTTACTTTGTTTCATAGTAATCTAGCTGACAATTTAACCGAGGTGGTAGAATGTCATACAGATTTGGAAGTAGTAGGCCCAGTTTCGATGTGAAGAAACCAGTTGAACTCGACAAAGAATACGAAGCCGAAATTGAGGACATGAGCAGGAGAGGCGACGGTGTCGCAAAAATTGAAGGCTTCGTCATATTTGTGCCGAACACTAAGCAAGGAGAGCACGTGAAGTTCAAAATAATAAGAGTCGGAAGCAAGTTCGCAATCGGAGAGT
>Ga0224506_10001232_pt1 | contig 18562 bp, 19 predicted proteins | sample SF_Jan12_sed_USG_2_FD_169108 | JGI IMG/M metagenome (GOLD analysis project Ga0224506, IMG submission 169108) | Sediment microbial communities from San Francisco Bay, California, United States - SF_Jan12_sed_USGS_8_1 | ecosystem: Environmental > Aquatic > Marine > Sediment | place: USA... | reverse complement strand
CATTACTGATGGCGGAGATATATAATGTCGCTCGCTTCTGATATAATTACTGATGCTAGAAGAACACTAGCAGATACTGCAAGAGACCGCTGGACAGATGAAGACCTGTTAAGTTTCTTAAACTCTGGAATAGCTCAAATGGCCATTGACACAGAACTAATAAAATCTAACGGGTTTGTGCTATTAGTTGACGGCGTTCAGAAATATGATCTATCTGCAATAGCTTCTAAAATTACTAGGGTAGAATTTGCCGGTATTCCTGTACCATTTCAAAATCATTTAGAGATGGATAAAGTAGACCCAGGCTGGAATGAGTTTACTCAGGGCACTACGCCAACTGCTATAGTTTACGATAAACTTAATATGTCTCAGTTTAAGGTTTATCCAATTCCTGGCGCAGCTATAGAATATGCTAAGTCTAATTCTCCGTATGGCTTATTAACTGCTGTATACGATGCAGGTACAATTGTGCCAGACGTTGAGGCTATTGGGCTCAATACCGGGGCAGTACTAACAGATTATGTCAATGTGTTCTATGTTGTTAAACCTGATAAACTATTACTAACAGACGAGAGCCCTTTTGATAGAATTTGGGATCAGGCCTTAGAGCATTATATAGTAGGTAGAGCCTTACGTATGAATATGGATACACAAAGTAGACAGTTTGCACAAGAAGAACTAGGAGCTTATGCAGCTTTAGTTGGTAAAGCAGATAATTTAGAGAACAAGTCCTTTACTAAGAAATCGACTAGAACAGTCCCATACAATAACGGAGTATAAGATGGCAAAAGCAGTAACATTAGAACGAAACGTAGCTGGTGCAGAAGATCTGCTATTAGATGCCAGCGAAACACCAGTAATACAATCTCGGAATGGCACAAATGTTCCTGTAACGCCCATCAATGCTGCGGCAATTCCTTATGAAGATAATGGGCTACCAGAAGTACCTAACCCTTCAATTAAAGATGTGGTAAGTGGTCAGCTAATCTTTCCAAAAGTAGTAGTAGGTACTAATACTGAAGGAAAAGATTTAGCTAATATTTTATCTCATACAGAATCTGCTGGTGTTATAGCCGGCTGTGCACTTACTAATAACTTAGCTCTAGTTCCTTCGCGTGTCGATATAACGACTGGTACAGCCTTAATGCGCACCGGCACTGACTCTCATGACGACTTGCACACAGTTCAAGTAGATCCTGTAGCAATTACTGATTTACCAGACAATACGACCAGTTATATTATTGCAACTTATAGTGGTGACGGTTTGACTAATGCAGTTATTAGCCATACTACAGACCCTTCTGCTGGTATTATTAATATGACTAATAAAGTTGCAATGTATGTTGTGACACGTCAAGGTAATGACTTAAAAGTTATTAATGTTCTCGAGCAAAATGTCGACTTTATAGCTAAGCACCAAAGAAAAATATTTGATGTCTCTCCTTTTCAATATTCTAGCGGAGCGGCGATTGATGGTGAAGCAAGCCTGAACCTCACTATTAGTGCTGGTGTGTTTTACTTCCAGACTACCAGAATAGCTGCGCAAGCTCTGGCTATGCCAGCAGATAGTTTAGATACTTACTATGGAACTACTGTTGGAGGCTTCACCAGAACGACTGGAGTTACTGCAGTTACTACTGAGTATTTTAGCGATCCTGGATTAACTGCTATAGGGGCTAATAAGTATGCTGTGCAGTGGATCTACGCAATTCTAGATACTACAGGAAATACTGGGTATGCTATAATGTATGGAGATACAGAATACCCAAATCTAGGGCAAGCTAGAGATGCTGCTATCCCTTCAGATATTCCAGATATCTTATTAAAAAGCGGTGTTTTAATTGGTAGAATCATTATCAGTGACACCGAGATTTTTGAAGCTGAGTCTAGATTTGGCTCTACCTTTACAGCTGGAGTAGTTGCTGACCACTTTGTTTTAACTAACCTCCAAGGAGGGCAAGCAGCTGAGTATTACCACTTAACTGCTGCCGAGCATGCTGAGGTTACATCTGGTGCTATGTCAAATAGAGCTAATGTAGTCGCTAATACAGCTACGACACTTGATCCTATTAGTGGTACGAGCGGAACATCATTAACTTTTAATACTACCATCGGTTATGTTCTCGCAAACGGTAAAAACAGTAATAATGCTTTACAGACTATAGAAGAAACAATAACAGCTCAACCTAACATTGATGTTGGTACTGGTAATGAGACTGCTTCTATTGTAATACAGTTGGCTGATGTTACAGGGCTAACTGTTTCTACTGTCTTAACTGGCGATACAAGTGGAGCAACTGGTACTGTTACCGCCATAGCCTCTCTCAGTGTTACACTAAATACTCTGACTGGTGTGTTTGTAGAAGGTGAGACTTTAAACACCTCTGCATACACTTTCACATCGTTTGCTGTCGATTATAAAAAGAGGTATCTACTAATTGATGAGTTAAAGAATATAACAACCTCAGAGTCTAAGATGAATGCAGGACTTAACCGTAGTGATGCTGATAAGTGGGGTGAATACACTGATTGGCAAGAGTTGACTAAGACAACTGCTAGACATAATGATTATGAGAGTTCTACTGGTGTTGCGAGTTCTAGTACCAAATCAGATGGATATGAACCGTATTTAGTATTTAACAAAGCTTATGGGTTACTTAATTCATGGTTAACCGTATTATCTACTTTAACGGGATGGATTCAATACCAAGTATCAGAGAAGAAGGTTATTAAATCCTATTCAATCAGAGGGGAAGATAGCGATATAACTAGAAGTCCAAAAAATTGGACACTAAAGGCTTCAAATACTGGTCAATTTACTGGCGAGGAAGTTATTCTAGACACACAAGTTGGTATTGTCTTCACCGTTGGGAACACTCAAACATTTACGGTGTCTAATACAGTTAAATACTTATATTATAGACTAGATGTTACATTAAATAATGGAGATATTCAGTATCTAGGGATTGGCGAGTTACAACTAAACTTCGATATCCAAGACACTGCTTACATAAACACAGACGATAATGTTGTATATGATAAAACAACTGGCTCAGAAGTAGTTAAGACCCTAGTTGAAGTGGCTGAGTTCAAAACTGATGGTCAAGGTATCCCATACGATATTGTTAACTATCAACCTAATAAGACTTACATGAGTGAGTTAGTTGTTAGTAATGGCTTGACTGTACATAATGATTTTGAATTACTAGGGGGCTTCAATTTTAACCAAAAATTAACTCCTATTAACTTAGTTACTACAGGAGACCGAGTAAGGGATGCTTTATATAAAAATAACAGTAACAAGCCTAAAAAAATATACATAACTATAAAAAGTACAGCAGAGACAGCTATACATATAAATGAAATTCCTGTTTTGAGGGGTGGTGACGATAGTATGTACTATCCTTTCAGTTTTGATGTAGAATCAGGGGATACCTACAAGGTTACAAATGGAACACCATCTTACTGGTTTGAAACAGAATAAGGATAAATAATGGCAACACAACATTACATAAATGAAACAACACTGAAGTTAGTTGGGTTTGATCCTAAAGATGGTTCTATTCCCTGTCGTATACCTCAGCCTGATGAGTCATGGGATATAGTAACCCATGCTTGGAAGATTAACGAGGCTAAGCAGTTACAATCCCAGGGACAGTCAATAGCTGATGCTATGCAAGCTCACATGGATACGACAGCCAAGTCTTTTGGCTTCCACGCTGGTATGGATAGAGCAGCTAACTACTTAGGTAGTAAGAAGGTAAAGTTTGCCAATGATGCTATAATTCTAACCGACTGGCGTGATAACTGGTGGGAGTATGCAGAGATTGAGGAACAGAAGGTGAAAGATGGTCTTAGGACTATGCCAACTGTTGAAGAGATGTTTGTTGAATTAGAAGTAGTAGATCCAACTCCAGTAAAGGTTTAATATGGGAAAGCTAAATAAGAACGACATCAAGTTTATTGCAGAGCATTGTAAGAATGTATACCTTAAGAAGCATATAGGATCATTAGTAGGTGAGAATATCACTTACTTCAAAGATGACAATATTAATGGGTATACATTCTCACTTGCAGGTGTTACATACATCATTGTAGCAGGCACTGATGAGTTTAGTGATTGGTTAGCAAACTTGAAGATACCTTTAGTTCGCGCTGATGGAGAAAACTTCTGGTGTAGAGTTCACAGTGGATTCTATTCTAGCTACAAGCAAGTACGTGATCATATCACTAAGGCTACGAAGGATAAGAGTCGAGTAATTATTGCAGGCCATAGCCTAGGCGGTGCTATCGCTACGTTAGCGAGCTTCGAGTTAGCAACAGCAAACCAAGACCTAGAGTTGTACTGCGTGACGTTTGGATCACCTAGAGTTGGTAACCGTAATTTTGCTGGGAAGTTTAACAAAAGAGTGAAAGAGTCTTACCGACTAGTGTATAGAGATGATGCTGTAACAAAGTTACCTAACTCTCTTCTACTATTCAAGCATGTTAAGACACTATACCAAAGTAGTAAGCGGAGATTCCTTACATACTTCGGCAGACCTGGTGATCATGATATGGAGAATTACATTGAGGGAGTTCAGGATGATATGTTCAAACTGTAAGGCGCTATGTAAGATTGCCTTTATTTAACCACTAGTAAATTCATTGTATTTAATATTAAATTAAGCTTAATATGATATAATAGTTAATAACCAAAGTCTGTAATAGGAGCTATAAAGTGACTCAAGAAAAGCTAGAAGAGATAGCAATTAAAAATGCGGAGTCAATAGCAGCTCTAACAGTAATTGCCAGTAATACCTCGCAAGATGTGGATAAGTTAGTTAAACATATGGATGATGCTTTACCTTTACATGCTAAAGTTTCTAATCTTGAAAGGCGTACAGGCATCTTGGAAAGTCGCTGGTGGAAAGTGATTTCTGCGGGTATAGCCCTCATGCTAGTTATAATCGGAGATTTACTAGTTCAATTAGTAAACTTATTAGGAAAATAACATGGAACGCGAAAAGATAAGCCAGCACTTTTATAGAGATGAGTTTGCTTGTCTTTGTGGTTGTGGGTTTGATGCAGCAGATATTAAACTAGTTGAAATTCTAGAAGAAGTCCGTAACTATTTTGGTGTCCCTGTTACTATTGTAGAAAAAGGGGTACCGGCGGAACTTACTGGTTCAGCTTGTCGTTGTGCTGAGCGTAATGCTTTAGTAGGTGGTGGAGATACATCACAACACTTATTAGGTAAAGCAGCAGATACTACTGTTGTTGGCGTAACTCCTGGAAGAGTGTATGACTATCTTGATGCTACTTACTTTGATACTTTAGGTCTAGGGTTATATAATAGCTTTGTGCATATAGATGTGCGCAAGCGCAAAGCGCGTTGGGGAAAATAAGATGCAAATTAATGACTTCTCTGGTGGTTTAAATCTTAGATTAGATCCCTCACTTATTGGTATTAATGAGTCAGTGGTATGCAATAATGTAGATACTTCTAGAGGTAGCTTAGTGCCTATTAAGGACAAATCACTAGTTGTTGGTCAAGCTATTGGTAGATATGCTACATATTTTAATGCTAATCAAGAATGGGTATGGTCTGATGCAGAGCGTAGCTATGTTGAATATAGAGATAACTTATATTATTCAACTTATGACGAGGCTTCACCAGAGGCTTTGCAAGTTTACGATGGAGTAACCCATAAACCTTTTGGATTATCTTTAGATACTAATACCTATACCAAAGTAGTAACAGAGCAGTTTACAGATCCAGAGTTTGATAATTCTGCTATTGACTGGGGAGTATCTAGTGAATTACGAGATGGAGAAAATGTTGGATTAGTAGTATATTCTCCATCAGATATAGCGTCACAAACTTTTAGTACACCTCCAGGGGTACCATTACTATTTTCTTTTAGATTTGATAATCCTACCTCTCAAACTTATTTTCGTATTCGAACAGAAGCTGGTGGCACTGTCTTATATGAAATTTATGGTATTGTTGGAAGGCATGTAGAAGTGCCCTATACATTTGAATTTATATCTCCATGTGTTAGCTTATATATTGAAGTACTATGTAACGGTGGTACTACCTATATATATAGCTTATCAGCCAAAACTCCAAGTGAAGATTATAATGTACAGCTATCACAAAACTATAGTTTTTCTGATATGGACTTATCTGGTGGTTGGAGTTTAACAGGAACAACTACTTCCGATAACTCAGCCGCGCACTATGGTACTATTAGTATTTTAAGTTCTGATGGGGCAATTCAAAAAGATATTGATGCTATTGTAGGAAAACCTTTACAAGTAAAAATTAAATACTTAAATTTAGATAATAGCGATATAGAAGTAGTTATCTCAGATAATAGTGGTTTACAAGAGGCTACCTATACTATTATTCCAGATAGTGGTTACACAGGTGGGCCAGCAATAGTTTATTTACCCTTTACTCCGCTTTTACCAACTTTTAATGTATTATGTAGATTTTATTATAGTAGTACTCAATATAGTTTTACAGTTTATGAGATAGGCGCAGTAATTACGGAAATAATACCTAAAACCGCCTTAACTTTGTATAATAGTACTACAGGGATTGAGTCTACACCTAGATATGATGCTACACAATATACTCAACCAGAGCATAAATTATCTTGGTCATATAATACATCACCTAGTATTTATGGAGATGTTGTTAGGTTATTTGTAAGAGATTCTATTACTGGTATTTATAATTTATATATAGAGTTAGATACTATAACTACAGAGTACTTCATACCAACTTCTTATACTCCTAATTTAGGTGTTACTTTAGATACTACTACAAGAGACTTGCCTCCACTAAATTCTAGATATTTGCTAGAAGCTTATGGAAGGCTATTTGCAGCTAATGAGCATAAAGTATATTTTAGCAACATAGCTGATCTAGAATATTGGAGTGCTTTGAATTATATAGAATTTGATGATACTATTACAGGCTTAGCTACTCTGTATAATGGCTTATTAGTTATGACAAGTAATACTTGTTTTTTACTAAGTGGAGATTCACCAGCTAATTTTGTTAAAACTACCTTAAGTAAAGCTGTAGGGTGTATATCGCACTTTTCTATTAGCTACTTGGATAACCATGTTATATGGCTAAGTGATGAAGGCTTAATGACAACTAGTGGTGGTACTATTATTAACTTATCATATGATAAATTAGGACATATGGAAGACTTTAAATTTGGTGGAGTTTTTGCTCAAACTTATGCAGCTGCTAGCCAAACTAATTATTATTTAAGTTTTACTCAGACAGATAAATTTGGTGACCATGCTATTCTAGTATATAATAAATTAAATAAGAAATTTTCTATCTTTTCTAACTATGGAGATGCTTGCTATACCAAAGATGGCGACTTATATACATCTATTGGTGCATCTTTATATAAAGCTGAAGCTGGTAATAATGCTAATATAGAGTATATCTCTGGTGAGCTTAGTGAAGGAAGTATTACTAATACAAAAATATATACTGGGGTTGATATTGCTTATATTGGAGATATTACTGTGACATTCTATATAAATAATATAGAAATACTAGTTAAAGCTTTAAGTAGTATAAATATTGCTATAGCAGAAATAAAGCTACCGCAAGCTACACAAAGAGGTAATACCATTAGGTATAAAATAACTGGGTCTGGTTCAGTATATGAAGTTGAATATAAAGTAAAAGGAGAAGAAAATTAAATGGCTGATACTCAATTACAAGTTCCATTAGATTTATCTGATGAAGTTAGTATACATAAGTTTTTAGATATAGTTATTCGTAGGCTTCTTCAAGCTGAAACTGACCTTACTACTGTAAAAGCTGATGTTACTACTTTAGAAAATAATTATACATTACTAGAAGATAGAGTTACTGCTTTAGAAACTAATTATACATTACTAGAAGCTAGAGTTACTACTTTAGAACCTTAAGCTTCGTTTAATGTTAATTTGGATATAATGTATGAAAGGCTAATTATGAAAATTCAACTTGAGACATTTACTATGGACTTAGTAAATGAAATGCTTCCAATGTTAGAGATTCATAGGCAAGAGCTATCAGCATACCAAGACATGAGACTAAAGCCGGACTGGGAAAAGTACCTAACTTTAGAAACTCTTGGTATGTTTAAATGCTTTACAGTTAGAGATATTGCGAATACTTTGGTAGGATATGCTTGGTTTGTTCTGACACCAAATATGCACTATTCTGATTATAGCTATGCTATAGCAGATATTCTTTATATTTCTAGCAAAGCTCGTGGTAAGTTATTAGGTAAGCGCTTATTAGTGTTTACTGAAGAGTACTTTAAAGAGCATACTAACACTTCAGTTATTGTACATAAGGTTAAACTTAAGCATAACTGGGGAAAACTGCTGACTTTGTTGGATTACGAGGCAGTTGAATTAGCATTCCAAAAAAGGATAAAATAATGGGAATTGTAGCAGGAATTGGCGCAATAGCTAGTGTATGGACTGGAGCTGTAGCAGCTGCAGATGCAAAAGAGACAGCAGCTACTGCAGCCGAGCAACAGCAAACAGCTTTAGATAATCAGCTATTAGCTTTGCAGCAACAGCGAGAGCTTGGGCAAGAGCAGATGGCTATATGGGATAGTGTATACGGCCCTGTAGAGAGAAATCTATCTAACTACTATAGCAATTTAACACCAAAAAGATTAGAAACTATGGGACACCAAGCTAATGCTCAGCAGTTTCAAGCTATGGGTAAGCAGCTACAAGCTAGTATGGCTCAACGGGGTATTTCTGGTAGTGGTGTTGAAGGTGCAGCAATGATGGGCATGTCTGCTCAGCAAGCGATGGCTAATGCCCAGGTTACACAGCAAGCTCCTGAAAGAGTAGCACAAGCTCAGCAAAGCTTCTTATCTCGTGGAGATGCTTTACGATCTGTCGCTATGGGTATGAAGGGGCAAGGTCTACAAGGGCAAGCTGGCGCTTACGGGAATCAAGCTGCTTTTGCTAACCAACAGATGCTTACTGCTCAGCAACAAGAACAACAAGCTTATGCAGGGATAGGTCAAGGTTTAGGTGCAGCAGCTCAAGCTTACGGCTATTCTCAAGGGCAACAACGAAAACCTCTAGCTCCTGCTGGAGTTTACCATATAAATTATTTAGTTAAAGGATATTAATTATGTCAAATTTAGGAACAGCAATAGCATCAGGTATAGCACAAGGCTCTACTGGATATATTCAAGGGGCGGAAGCCGGAGAAAATAGAGCGCAAGCTCGCCAAGAGGCTGGTTTACGTAACCAAATGCTAGAAGGTCAGATACAAGCTCAACAGTATCAGCAAGCACAGCAGAAGACACCAGAGCAAATTGCTGCAGATCAAGAAAATCTTCGGTTACAGACTGAGAATATTCAACACCAACAAGCACAACTACATAGTTTTAACTCTTTTAAGAAATACAATATTGATAGTAACCCTCGGCATATTAATACTATGATGGCGTCTAATCCAGTATTAAAAAAGATGTTTCCTAATTTTGTACAAGCTAATAGTATTAATGTTATGGATGAAGGTGATATGAGTTTAGTTGCACAAGTTGGCATCGATCCAGAAGCAGTTAGAGAAGATGCGGCAGCTACTGAGTTATATGCGAGTGGTGATACTGAGATGATAGAAGCTATGGGATATGATCCAGATGAAAAACCTTACCAGCGCTTTTTTAAAGCTACTGTTGCAGATGGTGAAGGGGGCTATAAAACCCAAATAATGGACATGCAGAATATTCAAGAAATGATGGGCTACTCAGACTTTCTTGATGACCAAGAAATAGATCGCCAGCTCAAGCGCGCAACTATTTCTGCAACAACTGCAAAAGCTCGTAAAGATATGGGTATTGGCGGAGGCAAGTCCGAGACAGAGTTTAGCTATAGTAAAGAGCAATACGAGAAAGATACAGCTGGCATGGAAAACCCACCTTCTTATCAAACTTGGAAAGCTGCACAAAAGCCTGCCGAGCAAAGAGCTGCCGCAGAGTCTAAAGAGTCTAAAGCTCTAAAAGAAAAAGAGTATACTTTTAAAGACTCTCTCAGCACTACACTAAATGAGGAAGACTTCTTTACAGCTAAGGGTAAAGCCGCAGAAACTAGAAGAAATAAAATCTATCAAGAAGCTAAAGAGATTCAGAAAGATGCTAAGCCTTCTAATATCAGTGACTTAACAGCTAAGAAAACTATGATTCCTGCTATGACTGAATTGCTAGATGACGCACAAACTCTAAACTGGGATAAGAACTTAGGTACTAAGATAGCAGTATCTGCACAGAAGGTCCTTAGTGAGTTTAATAAGCAAGATATAACTAAGATGTCTCGTGAAGAACTTGGGGATGCTGTAGATAAGCAAATGAAAGCTATGGAAGATGCTATTGGCACAGACAAAGCTGGAGCATCTAAGTATCGCACACACCTAGTTATTATGGCCAAGTTTAAAACCTTAATGGCTCAGTATGTTAAAGATATGTCAGGTGCAGCTGTAACAGAGGCAGAGCGTGACATGTATATGGATATTATGTCTGGTGGTAATTGGGGAACTAAAGAAGCTATGATAGATAGTATGTCAGGTTTCATTTCTGGGCTAGAAACTCAATATAAGAGTGCTATTAATGGTTTACAAATGACTCACCCTCGTAGTTACTTTGAGCACACTAGAGACCTACATAGAATGAGTGCTAAATATGGAAAAGTTAAAAAAACTATTCCAGGGCGTACTTCACCTTCTCAAGTAGGTGGAAGTACTAAGGCAGTAGCCCCTACAACTAAGCCGCAGTCTATGTCAGTTGCTGATAAGAAAACTTTTATTGGACAAATGAAGGAAAAGTATCCTGATGGAAATATTACCGATCCTGACGATATAGCTAAATATAAAGCTATGAAAGGCCAATAATGAAAACAGATATTGAAACACTAAAAGATACCTTTGCTCTTGGTTATGAGACTTATGAGCCTAGTATTAAAGAGGCTAAGAAGGTATTAGATTATTATCATAATCGCCAGTATACTAATCAGCAGTTAAACACTCTAGCTAATAGAGGACAACCAGCAGAGACTTTTAACGTAGTTAAGATGTTTGGTCGTATGCTTCAGGGTTACTATGCTACTGTGCTTAATACAGTTAAGGTTAAGCCACATAATTATAGAGATATTCCTACTGCAGGTATTCTTAATGACTTAGTTAGTGCCACCCTTAGACTTAATAACTTTGATGCTACTGGGGATAATGTAAAACTAGATGGTATGCTTGCAGGTTTAATGTGTGTATTTATAGATGTGAGAGATACTGATGAAGTTGACCCATTTGGGCGTACATTAAAAGAGATTAAGCTAGAAGGTGTTTCACCACTTGAGCTAGTTTTAGATCCTATGAGTGCTGAAGATGATTATTCAGATGCTAGATTTATTCACCGCTATAAGTGGGTATCAGAAGACTCTGCCAAAAAGCTGTTTAGTAAAGAGAAGCTTAAAGAGCTTGAAGCTCACTACAACCACTTGAGCACAGATGAGTCAGAGTTCTCAGCTAAATATGGCATCCAATTTATGGGTAAGTATAAAGTTTTCGATAACTACTTAATAGTTCATACTATTATTGAAGATGATGATGGTAAAACCTGGAGTAAGTTCTGGTCAGGTGATGTTATACTGGCAGAATATGAAGTAACTCATAAAGAAGTTAAAAACCCTTATAGAGTTCAAAAGCTTCATACTTCCCACCTAGCAGAATTCTACGGTATTATGCGAGAAGTTATGCCAGCACAAGACGCTATTAACCAAGCATTACTTAAGATCCAGCTTATGGCAAGTACACAGAAAGCCTTTATCGAAGATGGCGCAGTTGAGGATATTGACGAGTTCACAAATACCTTCAATCGTATTAATGCAGTTATTGGAGTAAAATCACTAGCAGGTATTAAGATCCAAGAAGCAAGCAGAGAAGTACTAGATCAATATACTATTATTGATAAGGCTCTAGATCGTATTAAGATGCTATTAGGAATTAATGATAGCTTCTTAGGTATGGCTTTTGCTTCTGATAGTGGTCGTAAAGTAAAGCTACAACAGAATTCAACTATTGTTGCTTTACGATATATCACAGGTAGATTTGAGCAGCTTTATAAGCTACTAGGTTTAGACATGGTTAATCTTATTAAGCAATACTATACAGCTAACCAAGTTGTACGTATTGCTGATGATATCAATGGAGATCGCTGGTTAGAACTTAATCGCCCAATGATGCAGTGGTCAGGCCGTCAGCATCCTCTTGATGGTTCTCCTATTATGGTTCCTGTAATGGAAGAGAAGTTAGACCCAGCAACTAATGAGCCAATGACAGATAGCTTAGGTAATATTATATTAGCTCCAGTACCTACCGAAGATACTGATATTGAATTTGCACGTGTTGACATTGAGATGGAAACTGCATCATTTAATGATGAAGATGAGAAGAATCAGCTAATGCTTGAAACATTCTTAAATGGCACAGCTGGCCAGCTATTAAGTCAAGCTAATCCTGCAGGGTTCTTCCAAGCAAGTAGCTTAAACATCAAGTCAATTAAGTCTAAGTATAGCCCACAAATTTCACAAATTCTGGAGCAGACTGCTCAGATGCTTAGCCCTCAAGCACAGCAACAGATGCAAGAAGGTGAAATGCAAGGTCAACAAGGCGGTGGCCAAAGTCCGATGAGCCAGACAATGAAACTACCACAAAATACAAATGAAGGTGCGTAATGAAAGTAGATTTTGATGCAGATATTGCAGGACTAAAAGTAGACTTTGACGCTGATTTAGCTGAGACTGATGGTGTTAGTACAGGCCCCGCTTCTCCTGTTTCGGATGAAGATATAGCTCAAGACATTATGAAGCATGACTATACTGCTGAAGAGATCCAGACAAAGTTTGGTGATCGTGTAGAGTCTACTGGTGCAAGCCAAGAAGAACTAGACGTTATGCCTATAACTAATTTTGAGCTATTAGGTGAGATGGGTACCAAAATTAAAGAGCATGCTGTTGGCACTGCCCAGGGTGCTGCAGCTACAGGTTTAGGTATTCTTAGACTAGGTGGTGATGTGATAGAGGCTGCTGGCGGTGAGCCAGATATGACATGGACTGATAGTAATATCAAAGCATTAAATAAGTCTATTAGAGCTTATGAAGAAGAGCATGGCTTAGGTAAGGGTGAAATAAGTGCTGCAGACTTTGGTCGATTTATTCCAACCTTAGCTACTTTAGGGCTAAGCACAGCTAGTAAGATGGCAGTACCTATGATTGAAGGGCTAGTAGCATATGCTGAGCAACGTGGCGCTGAAAAAGATAAGGCTGCTTCAGCTCTTACTGGTGGCTTGACTTCTTTAGGTGTGTATGGAACTGGTGTCGTTTTGGATGCTTTATTACCCCCAACTGCTAAAGCTATTCAAAAACACTTACAAGTACAAAATGACTTGTCTGATGAAGTAGTAGAGGATATCTTTAAGAATTATCAGAAGATTATGAAGGTACCTGATACTACAGCTAGCAGAGTAAAAGCTATAGTTAACAGTCTTGGTGAGTCTGGTAAGAAGTTTATTGAGGGCGCTAAGCAACGTTCTCCTAGAGCTGCTGCAGAGTTACAAAGAGAAGCTGTTGGTCGTACTAGACTAATTGAAGAACTTGGGGGAGCTGTTAAAACTATTAGTGCAAAGAGTAAGCAGCCTTTCGAAGATCTTACTAAATTCTCACAGGGCTATGCTAAGGCTGAGAAAGCTATTATGGATAACTACACTTTAATGAAGGACATGATGCCACATACAGCTCTACCTAAGTTACAAGTAATAGATGCTACTGATGTCACTAAGAGTATGACTAGCAAAGCAGGGAGAACAGCCACCACTGTCAGAGAGAAGGTAACAGATGCTTCTGGCCAAGCCTTCACAACTACTAAGAATATAGTTGATGTTAAAGGTAAACCTCTAGCTACTACTGAAAAAATAGTATCAGCTACTAAGAAGCCTTTAAAAATACCAGTGCTTGACGAAGCTTTTACAACTACTAGAGCTGAAGTAAAAAGCAGATTATCTGGAGAGCTTACACCGCATAATCTTATAGATACTATAAAAATGGTCGGAGACTTAAAGTTTGCTACTAAAGACAAGATAGCTAAGAATAGCTTAAATACTCTACAAGAGACTTTGCAAGGGGTGCTTAAAGAGAATATAGATCCAGCTCTTTATAACATGTATAGGTTACAGAAGAACCAGTATAGTCACATGCTCAGCATGAGAGAGCACGTAATTGGCAAAACTGCTAACCTAGTTAAGACTGAAGCCCTAGCGCCTAAAGAAGCTTTACAAGCATTAAGGCAGATGGGTGAAGGTGGTAAGGCTACATTTGAGGCTGTTGAGAGAGTTGCCGGTAGTGATGTATCTAGTGCCTTCGAGAAAGCTTTGATTAGGGATGCAATTGATAACGCTAGTGGTAAAGGTTCTGGAGACTTCTTACACTTTAGTGATTTGAATAACATTCTTATGAATAAAGAATTTGTATCTGCTGAAGGGAAAGCATTTCAAGAGCTAACCTCCACATTAGATAGAACGTTTGCTACTGATGATCTTATTAGATCAATTATGCACAACACTCAAAACGATGTTAGCTTATCGCCTACACTAATCGGTAAAGCTAAGTTCTTTATTGTGCAACAAGCTTGGCCTGCTGTAAGACAGAGAATACCATTCTTAGAAAAGTCTAAGCACGCATTAAAAACTGCTAGGTTAGAGTCATTACTTACCAGGCCTGCATTAGTTAAAACAGCTAAGGAAGTTATGGCAGATATGCCAGAGTACCAAAAAGCTATGATACAAGCTGATACTGTAGACTTTATTAAAGAGATACTAACTGATGAGAACTTGAAGAACGTAATGTCAAGAGCTGCAGGGCAAGCAGAAGATACCGGAGTAACTGGTGTTATTAAAGATGTAATTGAGTAACTTATATCTCAGTAGAGACATAAGTACTATTATTAAAGTCTTCCTTCTTGGAGACTTTCTTATATACCTGTTCCGAGATTGCTCCCTTAACTAGTATATGATGAACAGTTAAAGACTTGCTGCCTTCCATATTAACTATCCGATCCTTTCGTTGTATAAACTTAGAGCCAGAATAATCTGCGCTAAGAATAACAAAATGATCAAGATGAGAGAGGTCAACACCTTCAGCATGCCCATTAGAACTGTAGATCTTTGCGTTCTTAAAATGTTTAGCAAGAAGAGTTCTCTCACCAATAAAATGGCACATAATACCAAGGCCGTCCACATCACCAAACTCCTTCTTAATATAGTCTATCTTCTCGGTATTACCTAGCATAATGTAATCATCATCTACCTTAGCTACGCCTGACTCCATCATATGTAAGCTTGTGCGCAACTTCATAGTAGTATCTGCTACTAAGTCTCTCTCATTGAGATAGCTGGCATGAGCGTGCTTATTATTTTTAAACATGCTCTCATCTACCTTAATGATACGATCTTTCTGTAAAGTATTATATAGCTCCTTGGTAGACTTACTTAGCTCAACGTAGTGTAGCTTATCAACTGCTTGAAGCTCTTTACTAATACCAGCATCTTCCTGTGTCATGTAGATAGTAAACTTATCAACCTCTGGCATAAGTGTATCTTTGACACGGTCGTACTGAGCTATCTCTCGGCCAGCGGCTTTGATGTAATACTTATCACCATAAATTCTATGGAAGTCGTAGAAGTTCTTCATCTTAAAAGGGGAGTACTTAGATATTGACATCTGATGATAGATACCAGCAGGACTCTCAACAATAGCTGTACCACTAAGATGAATATGCGGAATTTCCCAACACACTTTCTTAATAGCTTTATACTGTGCTGAAGGCTTACCTAGCTTACCTAAGCGATGTGACTCATCAACTATCACAAGATCAAAGGCTCCCTTCTTATACTTGTGCATTTGCTCATAGTTTGTAATAAAATAAGTATGCTTTAAATCAGAAGAAATAAACTTCTCCCAGCCACTAATAGCATTCTTTTTGGTAATTACTAAAACTCTTAAAATTCGCTTAGTAGACTTTTCACAAGCTAAGATAGCTGTAAGAGTTTTACCACTGCGAGGCTTACCAGCAAGATACACATAACCTGCAGCAGCAAGCTGATTATAAACCAGCTCTGCAAACTTAACCTGATGTGGATAAGGTGTAATACTCACATCTTACTCTTTAGCTCTTCTGCTAGAGTAGCAACATAATTTTCTAGTTGCTCTTTAGCTGCTTTAAGCACATCTTGCTCATCTTCAACATTATAGTTGATAACTAATCTAAATGGAACCACCTCAATCTGATATGTGCGGTTATTATCCATTTGAAAGTCTTCAACCTCCTCATCTGAATATTTAATTATTTCAACATTTAATAAGCTCATCTAATTCCTCCAAGAATTCTTTAACTTGTTTAAGCTCCCACGCAACTATAGCATGTCCACCAGCATCAATGATAAGATCTATATTATACTGCTGTAGCGGTGACACGTTATCTCTACGATCTGGGTGCTTAACCTCAATAGCTGCAAAAAGACCTTTATAACAGAAATTCAAATCTAGTTGACCTTTTTTAGTTAGCGCACCATTAATAACATAAGCCCCCTCTTTTTGAAGGTGCTTAATAAACTTTGTTTGGATTGTTTGCTCAGTTGCCATCGCGCTCAGCCTTATGCTTCAATCTCTTTAAGCGCTTCTGTCGCTTTTGGTTTTTACTTGTTGCCATCAGTCAATCTCCTTTTCAGTTTTATCATCACGAACACAAATAAATGTAGGCTGAATATAAGTATCCATAATTTGCTCGTATTCAATTTCAATTACTTTGCCGATGAATTCATCATAGCAAGAGTCTCTGTCGATATCTGACAGTCCGCTACCAACACTAACCTTACGCCCTTGACTATCTATTAAGACTAACGAGCCTATTAAGTTTTCGTACTTACCTTCACCCTCTTCAATGCCAATACAAAGTAGATCAGCAGTCTTGCGAAACTTCAACTTGATACTATGGTTAACTCTTTTACCTATATGATAGGTTTCAGCAGGATCATCAAGCATCACACCTTCCCAGCCAAGTTTAACCATTTGCTTAACATACTCAATAGCTTGCTTGCCACTTAATAGACGAGTATCGACTACTTGCATATAATCTATATTATGCAGTAGAGTGCGAGCCATCTCTAAACGTTTAATCTTTGGTACATCAGTACCTAAGCCATGCCCAGTGTCTACTAGGAAGTCAAATACTTTAATATTAGCTAAGCATTCCTCATAGCCTCGGTTAGCTACACCTTTCTTAAAGTTCGTGCGATAAGTAGTTAAGATAGCAGATCTTGGACGATCTCCTAGTAAACCTTCGCAACCTTGGTTAAACTCTGCAACAATAACAAAGTCTAATGAAGGGACTGCTTGCAATATCTCATCAGCTACTACACTTATATAGAACTCTTTCCAATCACTAGTATAGAAACTAATCTTATCACCTTCTTTAACCATAAAGATCTGGTTACCATCATACTTAGTTGATGTTAACCATTGCTTGTCATAGAAGTCTACCATAGACTTGGCAGGAAGCTTATCGAAAGCTTTCCCTTTCTGCGGCTTTATCTGGTTCATACTATATACCCGTAGCTATCCATAGCAGAATAGAAAGTATCGGTATCTTCGCCTATCCAGCTTCTAGATGTTTCAACAGGAATTTCAGTATTTATTACATAGCTATGTGAAACATGAGTCTCATTAGATAGGTTTATAGCTACCTCATAAGTATTAAATAAACTAGGAGCTCTAGTAAAGATAATATCTGTAATAGTAACAATACCGTTATGCTCAGCTAATAGTTTCTCATAAGCTTCGTCAGTAGACTTGATAAAGTTGCCTTGCTTATTTAGAAAGCCTTTACGATCTTTAATATCATTATAAGCATGACTCCAGCACTCTGCAACAGTAACACCGTGTAATGTGGCGAGATTGGTTAGCACTACCATGCAATCGCCAATGTCATCTTTGATATCTTTGCCCTTAGCTACATTGTCTGCCAACTCGCCAACTTCAGAAACTAGTTTAAGTGCTTGAGTAGTTAACTTCCCATTTGCATTAATACCTCGATCTTCAGACCATTGCCATGTTAGTTGATTTAACTCTTCTAAAGTGTACTGCTTTACTTCTGTCATTATGCGTCCTTCTTAATTTCGAATTTTAAACTATCTTCAGAGAATGGATGTAATACCACGCCCTCACCTTTGTATACTGTAATAGCTACTGCTAAGCTGGGGTTATAATCACCCTTCTTATAAGCTGTTACCATACTTCTACCAACACCTAAAAGACTCTCAGCCTCTTGCTGGCTAAGTCCTCCTTCTAGCTTACCGTTTAACCACGGCTGTATAAATTCCATGAATAACCTTTATAAGTTTTTATTATACGAAAATTGACTCATATTCAGCCTATATCGCACGTTTATGAGATCACTAGTATGAATACACAAGTGGAGTCTCAG
>Ga0224506_10001231_pt1 | contig 18570 bp, 13 predicted proteins | sample SF_Jan12_sed_USG_2_FD_169108 | JGI IMG/M metagenome (GOLD analysis project Ga0224506, IMG submission 169108) | Sediment microbial communities from San Francisco Bay, California, United States - SF_Jan12_sed_USGS_8_1 | ecosystem: Environmental > Aquatic > Marine > Sediment | place: USA... | reverse complement strand
TTAATGTTTGTCCTAGTTGCTTACGACTCCGAGAAAAAAAAGTCTATAAACACTTGGCTACGATTCAAGGATAACCTACTCAAGTTAACGATATATATTAACTGTGTATAACCCATGCGCGCGCGCGCAATAGGAATCGCGCTGGTGAGAATGTACATGCAGTTGCTTCCAGCCTAGGGAAAAGAGGGGGTCACCAAATACTTGGCTGGCACTGAAGAATAGGCAAGCCAAGTCAGTACCTTATACGAGTTGGGTGGAAACTCGCTTTAGAAACATCTATTTCGTCTTTGAGCGGCTAAATTGTGCCCAAAAGTGAAAAGTTTTTTAAAGCGTGCACGCATCTTTCACTACTAAACCATTGTATCGAGGTCTTTGATATGGAAGAGAGAGAGAACATAGGTATTACAAAGATGGGTATTGTGATAATAATTGCGGCCTTAGTTATCGTTGCTTCCGTTGCAACAGCAGGATGGTGGTTCTACCTTCGCCCAGCTGAGAAAAAGGAGTGTACAATTGACTTAGCCCTCTATCCTAAAGTACCTGTCAACGAAACCCAAACTATCTCTGGCTCCATCAACCCCGCTGTGGCCGACTCCACCGTAGCCTTAACCTTCACGAAACCCGACGACTCAACCTTCAACGTAACAGTTACCTCAGCATCGGACGGCTCATTCACACACGCGTTTGTCGTAGCCGCGTTGGGCAACTGGACCGTCCAAGCCAGCTGGCCTGGAAACAACGAGTTCAAGGAAGCTACCAGCAGCGAAAAAACATTTGAAGTTATAGAGTTGGAAGGAACCCTGATCAACTGTTTTGTTCAGCCTAGCGAGGTAGAGCGAGGCAAAGATTTGACTATAACAGGTCAGATATGGACCAACGTGACTGGAGGTGGCGCCGGGGTCACTGTAACACTGACTTTCACTAGAACTGACGACTCAACCTTTAACAGGACCACTACCTCCGGCTCGGACGGCTCATTCAACTACACGTACACGTCACAAGCAACAGACGTTATAGGCCTGTGGGCCGTCACTGCAAGCTGGGCTGTCACAGAAACCGAAGAAGTTGTCAGCGAACCAGCACTATTCTACATAATTCCTGTATTCACAGGAGAACCAATAAAGATAGGCGTCATAGGTCCTATGGAATGGATTCAAGGTCAAGGCATGAAGGAGGCATCTATTTTGGCTGCGTCGGAGATTAACGTTGCAGGAGGAGTCTTGGGCCGAAAACTCGTCATAGTTACTGGAGACGAAGGATTTGAACCATCAGTAGGAGTAGCAAGTATGGAGCGGCTGATTACCGTTGATAACGTGGATTTTGTTGTTGGCGGCTTCAGAACCGAAATCGTTTTTCCAATGAGGGACAAAGCGATGGACCACCAAAAAATCTTCATCATCACAGGTGCAGCCACCAATGAACTTCTTGACTGTTTCGGTAGTCTCACCTATCCGCCACCGTGCCATCACTGCGTCGCATGCGAATATAATAGGTACAAATACACGTTTAGGACAATGCCACTAAACTCATCTACGCTTTTCGCTCAAACGCTCTTGCCCTTCCTGAGATATTACATGATAAATGAAGTGCTGGGCGGTGGACCAGACAAAAAGGTCAAAGTAGGTTGTCTCGTTGAAAACCTCGCTTGGAATGAAGTCGTATGGGGGTATATCAATACCATCCCCTCTTACTTCACGGGAGCGTATGGAGAGATAGTCTACAAAGGTCGTCCCAGCCACTTAGAAGATGACTTTACCACCTATCTATCAGAAATGAGAGACGCTGGAGTTGAACTTATTATTCATGTATTCTCAGGCGAGGCAGGTCTTGCTCTTGTTAAACAGTGGGCGGAAATGAAGATTCCAGCTATCCCAGTGGGTATCAACGTACTGTCTCAAGAAAGTAGTATGTGGACTGACACAGAAGGAAAATGTGAGTACGAAGTCTTCATCTCATCGCCACCAAGAGCTAACGTCAGTGCTAAATCATTGCCGTTCTGGGACGCTTATGTTGAAAGGTGGGGCCACGACCCCATATACACCTCATGGGGGACATATGACGCGATATATACCATAGCCGAAGCTGTTGAAAGGGTTGGAACAATAGACAGCGACGCTGTCGTGGTGGAACTTGAAAAAACTGATCGAACCAGCACCATAGGAAGATTCGCATTCACAAAGTATCACGACGTTTATTCCCCACGAATGTATACGGGTGTCGGCACGACATTCCGCTGGCTGACTCCTGAAGAGCTTGGCTTTCCTAATGGGTGGGCAGCACCTATGATTGTCCAATGGCAAAACGGTTTAAGGGTACCAGTGTGGCCTTTCGGTTTCCCATTCACCGGAGAACTTCAGCTTCCGCCATGGATGGAACTGTAAAATCTTCCATTTTTCTTTTTTTATGCGCCTGAGGCGCGCCTACATGCATCAATATATACATGAATAATGTTACGCGAAGGTTTTCGCGGCTGGTTACGGAAAGGCTTATATCCCAATTCTGAGCCTGTTTTTCCTTCACAATAGGTCATGGAATTTCAAGTATGTCGGTGAATGGCATTGATTGAGGATATTCTGGTGTACGGTGCAATAACTGGTGCAGTGTATGCTTTGCTGGCCCTTGGGTTTACTTTGATCTATGGCGTGGCGGAGATATTGAATATGTCTCATGGTGTCCTTTATATGCTTGGAGCCTACATGTTCGTTGCTTTCAGTGCTAAGTTCTTCCAACTGGGATTGCTTTGGTCAAGTGTTCTTGCCGTTGTTTTTGTTGGTTTCGTGGGTATTGCGATTTATGCTTTAATTCATCAGGTGATAGAGGAGACTCTTGCTGTGTTAGTGGTGACTCTAGGGGCAACCTTAGTCGTTCAGCAGCTAATACGCATGCCTTGGGCCTTCGGCGGCTCACATGTCGCTGTTCTTTCACTATTGGAGGGGAACATTACTTTCTTGGGTGCAACAATACTCTATGAGCAAATTTTGGCCTTTGTGCTTTCAATAAGCCTTTTTGTTGGCGTATGGATATTTATCACGAGATCGAAAATTGGGGGGGCGATGAGGGCCGTTGCTCAAGATCGGGAGGCAGCGATGCTGATGGGAATTAACACTGAAAGATTATATATAATAACGATGTTCATTTCCGCAGCACTAGCTGGGATAGCTGGTTTACTAATCGCTCGTCCCGTTATACATCCGCGCACTTGGGAAACTCCGTTGGTTATGTCTTTCGCCATCGTTGTCCTTGGTGGTTTGGGCAGCATAAGGGGAAGCTTTGTTGGAGCTTTTATAGTTGGATACGCTGAAATCGCTGTCGTTTTTTTAATTCCGAGCGGAGAGTATCTTAGAGGAGCAGTTGCTCTTGCGGTTATGGTCGTGGTCCTCATATTTAGACCGGCAGGATTGTTTGGTAAGCGCATGGAAATCGAGGAATAACCAAAATGGTGGCGTCCTACTTCAGAAGAGCGTATTCAAGCTTTGTGACGCATATCTTAGATGTCCCGGCCAGACTATTGGCTTTTCTGTTTTCAATACTTTTGTTGGTAATACCCCTGGCGAATCCGGGATTATACATCATGTTTGTGTTGGTCCTTGCGGCCATATTCGCAATCTTCGCAGCCAGCTGGGACATTCTCGCAGGACGCACTGGCCAGCTAAGCCTTGGTCATGCTCTTTTCTTCGGAATCGGCGGCTATACATCAGCTATATTGTACAAATATTACATGTTGCCCCTTTGGGTGACAATACCCATAGGCATGTTGATTGCATTTTTAGTCGCTTTCTTTGTAGGCTTTCCATGCCTACGGGTTAAGGGCCCTTATTTGTCCTTGGTAACCTTGGCTTTCCCCCTAATTCTAATCAGCATTTTCTTCATGTTCAAAGATGTAACTGGAGGTGAGATGGGCATTTACGCTCCCTCCATCCTCCCTATTCCCCCATATACTCCATACGAACTAAGGCTAGCAGAATTTTATGTTTCTATGCTCCTGCTAATTGTTTCTTCAATCATAATATATAAGATTGCCAGTTCAAAGACGGGGATTCTTTTCGTTTCTATTCTTGATGATGAGCTAGCGGCTAAAGCTTCTGGAATCAACACTACTAAGTACAAATTGTTGGCTTTTGCCATAAGTGCTTTATTTGCGAGTTTAGCAGGCGGCTTCTACGTTCATTTCCTGAGAACTGCAGGCCCATCAGCATTGGTGCTTACTATGTCTTTCTTTCCCGTTATAATGACGATTTTAGGAGGAATAGGAACGATTTATGGGCCGCTAGTGGGAGCTTACATCTTGACAATTCTGGATCAATACTTCTTGAAGACAGTGGTGCCGATTCCTGACGAATTGCACGCTGCCATCTACACCGCTATAGTAATAGTCTTAGTGATTGCATGGCCAAGGGGCGTAGGGAGATGGTGTGTCGACAAGCTTGAAGACATGCAAGAAGTAAGGGAGGAGGAAATAGAGAAGAAGATAAAGAGAAAGAATTAATATTTCAAGAGGGCTAGCCATGCATCTTATTGAAGTTGAGAACCTGACTAAACGTTTTGGAGGACTAACGGCAGTTGACAACGTTAGTTTTCACGTTGATGAAGGTGAGATTGTTGGCTTAATAGGCCCAAATGGTGCGGGTAAGACCACACTGTTTAGCTTAATATCTGGTTTCCTCAAGCCTGACTCGGGAACTGTGAAATTCAAGGGTGAATCCATCACGGGACTTGAACCCCACGAAATTGTTAACAAAGGGATTTCGAGGACGTTCCAGGTTGTCAGGCCGTTTCACCATTTACCTGCCATCGCAAATGTAATGGTATCCTGCCTCTCTCCTAGAATGAAGAAGAAGCTTGAGTGGCTCAAAAGCCCTGAACGGAAAGCTTTAGACATGTTAGAGTCTGTGGGTCTTACCGAGATGGCGCTTGAACCGGCTGAGAATCTGTCCCACGGTGATCTGAAACGATTGGAAATAGCAAGGGCACTTGCGTTGGAGCCAGATTTGCTGCTACTAGATGAGCCATTCAGCGGAATGAATCCAATCGAGACGGATTACCTAACTAAATCCATTGTGAGAATGCATTTAGATGGCCATACGATGATCATAGTTGAACACAAATTGCAGGCGCTAATGAAACTGGTTAGGAGGGTGATAGTGCTTCACTACGGCGAGAAGATCGCTGAGGGGAGTCCCAAGGAAATAGCTGCAAACAAGAAGGTAATAGAAGTCTACATGGGACGGGTGACTTAACCTGCTCGAAGTAAAAGACCTAACGGTTTACTATGACGGCGCCCTAGCTTTGAACAGCGTTGGCTTGAGGGTGGATCAAGGAGAGTTTGTTTCCGTTGTTGGGCCAAACGGCGCCGGGAAGACGACGTTACTCCGCGCGATTTCCGGCTTGGTGGAGTCTGATAGTGGTACCATAACGTTTGAAGGGCGAAGAATAGACAAACTCAAGTCATACAAGATCGTAGCGTTGGGTATTGTTCACTGCCCTGAGAGACGAAGAGTTTTTCCAGACATGACTGTATTCGAGAATCTAAATCTGGGAGCATATCTTCGCAAGGACAAGAACGGAATCGCAAAAGCTAGGGAAAGATGTTTTGATTTGTTCCCCGTACTTAGAGAGCGCGGAAATCAAATGGCTGGAACCTTGAGCGGCGGTGAACAACAGATGCTTGCCATTGCAAGGGCGCTAATGTCCAAACCTAAGCTTTTGCTAATTGATGAACCATCGTTGGGGTTGGCTCCTCTATTGAAGAACAAAATGTTTGAGACCATAAGGGAAATTCAGCGTTCTGGAGTCACGGTTTTGCTTGTTGAACAGGATGTCAGTGTAGCCCTTGACATATCGGACAGAATCTATGTTATTGCACATGGAAGGATGGCTGCTGGGGGGACTAAGGAAGAGCTGATGAAAGACAGGGACGTCAGGGAGATATACCTAGGCATATAAACGTCTTGTTAATTGAGATCCTACCAGCTGTTCCATAGATTTTTATACTTGTTTGTTCAGCATATAGTTTCCGTGATTTAAGATGGCAAAGTCAAAATCTGATCAGGCAAGAGGAGAATACGAAAAAAGACCGTGGCTTAGGTGGTATCCTGAGGGTTGTCCTGCAGACATTGAGGTTCCGTCAAAGTCTATAGTGGAAGCTTTTGATGAAGCGGTTGGGAAATGGGGTAACAAAACCGCGGTGGTTTTCTATGGCAAAAGATTCAAGTACGAAGAGTTGAGGGATCTGTCTCTCAGGTTCGCAGCGGCTCTGCATGGATTGGGCATTAGGAAGGGAGACGTTGTTGCCGTATTGGTTCCGAACTGTCCTCAATTCATGATCGCTTACTTTGGTATTCTTAGGTTAGGGGCAATGGTAACGACTGTGAGTCCCCTTTATACTCCTAGAGAAATTGAGCATCAACTCAATGACAGCGGAGCCAAGATTATCGTTGTACTTGATTTGCTTTTCGAAAAGGTTGAGAAGGTTTGGGAAAAAGTAGGTTTGAAACATGCCATTGTGACAAGCATAGCTGAATATTTGCCGGGTGCAGGACGCTTTTTTGGGAGGCTCCGTGGCAAAACGGTTTCCGTGGATGTTCGCGAGAGGCCGGGATTAATTGGGTTTCAAGACCTGATCAAGAAGTATCCACCAAACCCACCAAAGGTTGAAATTAACGCTATGGAGGACTTGGCCGCGCTTCCTTACACCGGAGGAACAACTGGAGTGCCAAAAGGAGCCATGTTGACTCATTCCAATATACTTTCCCTTGTAGCGGAGGTACAGCGGTTTTGGACCAGAGTAGAGGACGGTAAGGAGGTTTCTGTTGCAGTCCTGCCATTTTATCACATATACGGTCAGGCGATAATCATGCTCATGGGAGTGTTGCGGGGTGGAACTGGAATAGTGTTCTCTAGACCTGACTTGGAAGAGATGTTGGCGGCCATCGACAAGTATGGAATAACGTTGTGGTATGGTGTTCCCACTCTCTACAAATATCTTGTTGATCACCCTAGAACTAAGAGGATTGATTGGAAGAGACTGAAGTACTTGATTTGTGGTGCCGATACTTTACATGAGGCAACCCGCGAAAACTGGAAAAGGTTGACTGGCGTCGACATATTTGAAGGCTACGGCATGACTGAAACGAGCGGTGTTACTCATGTTAACCCTGAAGACAGAAACAAGGTGGGTTCGCTTGGAATTCCTTTACCTAGCACCTATGTTGGAGTGGTCAATCTTGATACGGATCAGTTTCTCCCACCTGGGGAACCTGGCGAGTGCGTGGTGAGTGGACCACAGGTGATGAGTGGATATTGGAAGAAGCCTGAGCAGAACAAGAAATCCTACTTTGAGGCTGGCGGTCATGTATGGTTTAGAACGGGTGACATTTTGAGAATGGATGAGGAAGGCTACTTCTTTTTTGTTGAGAGGACGAAGGACATGATCAAGTATAAGGGCTTACAGGTCTATGCTAAGGAGATAGAAGACTTGTTGTATGATCATCCGAAAATCAAGGAAGCAGCTGTCATCGGTGTTCCAACTCCTGACGTTGGAGAGCGGGTTAAAGTAATCGTGGTTCCGGAGCCTGAGTTTAGGGGAAAATTGACTCAAGAAGAAGTTCTCAAGTACTGTGAGGAGAGGGTGGCGCCATATAAAGTTCCGAAAATCGTTGAATTTAGGGGCGAGGTTCCTAAGACAGACGTAGGGAAGGTAGATCATAAGAAGCTGAGGGCAGAGCTTTTTAGGTTAGCTGAAGGGTAGGTAGATTTCAAAGTTTTTGTGGTTGAGTCCTAGTTCGCGTGAAAAGTACGTGCAATTGAATAGCGCTTACTTCACGGAAACATGTAGTGTGTTGAATCGAACATGAAGAAGACTATTTTGTTAGCTTTATTGCCGGTGTTCTTTTCAATGTCGATGTTTGGTACACTATTTGTTGCAACTGTGAAGGGTTCATCAATTCATCATGTTTATCCTGAGGATTCGATCCAAGATGCGATAGATTCAGCTGATGCTGGAGACACGATATTTGTCCATTCTGGAAAATACTACGAGAATGTAGTTGTGAACAAAAGTGTATATCTTTTTGGCGAAAATAGAGAAAATACCATAATCGATGGAACCGCAAATAGTGTGGTTGTTAATGTAACCGCTGATGATGTTGTTTTAAAAGAATTTACCATACGCAACGGGGATGATGGTATCGATGTCTATGAAAGTAGCAACGTAACAATCCAAAACAATTTGATAACAGACAACCTTTATGGAATCAGGCTGTATATGTCTTTGTATATTATCGTTTTTGAGAATGACGTTACAGCAAACAAGATCTGCGGCATCTTTCTCCAACATTCTTCAAGCAACACCATTTCTAGGAACAATATCACCGCAGACAACTATGCTGGCGTTTGGACCCAACTGTCTTCAAACAGTAACATCATTTCCGGAAACAACATAAAAGCAAACAACATTTACGGCATTAGGCTAGAGTCTTCTTCAAACAGCTCCATATTGGAGAATAACATAGCGGACAACTTCTATTATGGCATATCATTTGGGTATTCTTCCAACTGTAGTATAGCTAGAAACAACATAACAAACAATGGTTACGGCGCCTCTTTCAACTATTTTTCAAACAACAACAGTATATATAGAAATAACATGGCAAACAACCGTTATGGCATCCATCTCTACATGTCTTCTAACAACACTGCCTACCATAATAATTTCACGGATAACCCTGAACAAGTGGTTAGTTACAACACGGTGAATATTTGGGATGCCGGCTATCCTTCTGGCGGCAACTACTGGAGCGACTACGAGGATAGATATCCTGATGCTGAGGAAATAGATGGATCGCGAATATGGGACACACCGTACGAGATTGATGAAAACAACCAAGACCGTTATCCCATGGTTCCCGAATTTTCCACATGGGCACCAATGTTACTTAGTCTCATCGTGCTTGTGGTTGCCATGGCCAAATACAGACAAGGATTATTTGAAACAACTCACTGAGCAGATATCTTTCTTCCGATCTTTTAACATATTTAACGTAGACTCTGTTTTACGATGGCATTCTCTGGAAAGAATGTAAAAAAAAAAGAGGGAAATGCTGATGCCCTGAGCTAAGTCTATTATCCCACTTGGTTTCCGTAGTTGTCGGCGAGTTGGAATAGGTCATTAAAGTCTACTTTGCTGGTGCCGTCGAAGTCGAAGCGGGCGTCGTAGTTCGGGTCTGCTGGTGGGCCTGGTGTCACACCAGACACCCACTTCTCGTCGTTCGATCCGTAGGCGTCTGCCAAACCAAACAAGTCGTTGTAGTCAACTTTGCCTGGCGAGTTGGTTAGGTCTCCGTCTCCCTTCATCCACGTATACCCTGTTTGTGTTCCTGGAGGATATGCAGGCGTTGTGACTGGGCAGTTTTCAATTATCTTCCATTCCGTGGTTTCATAGTTAGTGTCTAGGAATCCTAAAGCTGTCACTATTTCCAGTATCGACCATGAATTAACGTACTTAACGAAGCTGATGGATTCTGGTGCGTCTTTCGGCCATGGTCCGGGCCAAGGCTGACCTGTAATTGGGCCGCCGTGGGGGTTTACTGCAATGGGGCTGGGAGGCTGGTTGTTTGGATCGTTCACCGAGTTTAGCGGACATCCATGGATTAGGCTTGTTGGTTCATTTATGAAACTGAAGGCAGTTTCTGTTGTGAGAATCATTGGGAATGGCGACAAGAACAGGGGTTTCCAATTGCCTGCGCCGGTCATGTCAAACTGGACCAGTAGTTTAGTGGGTAGAAACAGCACTGAGGATCCTGCTGGATCGGGTGTGCCGTCTCCGAAGCCGTCGTCAGCTGTGCCTGGCACTAGGTCGGGGCCGATGTCTGGGAATCCGCCTCGGTAAGCCGCAAGTTGATCGGGAAAGTTTGAACCTTGGTTTGTAGTCGCGTTTTGCCAGCAGACTCCGTTGCTTGGGTTAGATCCCGTGAAGTATGGTGCAGCTCCAATGCCATATGTAAGTATGTCTACGTCGCCTAGGACAGGGTCGGTGCCTAAGCCTGTAAAGAGCCATCCGTAGCCGTCCTGTGGCATGATCATTTTGATCCAGAAGTACATTTCGAATCTCGGTGACCAGTATTTATGGTCGAGTGGGTCAACGAAGCCTTCGGCGGGAGCAGTCATGTATATTATTCCGGTTTGTGGGTCTGGGGCGCTGAAGGTTAGGTTTTCCGCGCCAACATAGGGTGTGAGCCATGGCAGGCGAGTTCCAAATGGTACCCCACCTTGAATGAGTGGGTTGCTGTAGTGTCTGTGCCATGCGTCACCAGAGCCCAGTTGACCGCAGCTTGTGGTTTTACCTCCGTGGGTAGCAAACAGGTGCCATTGATCCGCTGGAAATGTCATATCGAAGTATGGTTCTAGATCTAAGGTTACGAGTTTAGGCGACGCCATGGCTACGAAGGGTCCGTCCTTTTCCCAGTGGAAGGGAATAGGCATGTGTGGATCCTGTAGATGGCCTGGTGTCTGTACTGGATACTGCCTGGCGTATTCATGGTGTTGATCCACCGGAGGATCCGGGTCGGTATAGTTCCAGTCAATCATAATGTCCATTTCAATGTCGTTTGGAACAACAGTTGTCACTAGGATTCCGGCTACTACACCAACTCCTGTTTGAGGATCCCAGTTATATGAACAATCCATATGGATAGTTGTGCCCACCAAAGAGGATGTGCCCAAGACAGGTATGTATGCGAGTGGTACCAAAATAACATCGTTGAATGTTACATCAAAGTCTAGTATAGCGTTACTTGGGTACGTCTGTGTCATCTTCACTAGCCAATAGTACGGTGGTGCATGTGGAATGTCAGAGGTTGCCAGTGGCACCATAAATGCAGCAGTTAAAGTCAGCAAACTTAGCACTATGAAAATCTTTTTGAGTTTCATTCGTTTTCTTCTCCTTTCTTCTTTTCAGCAACTACAGATTAACGCACCCAGATTTAAAAGCCTTATGGAATATACTTCAATTAGGTGTAAATAGGTGAAGTGCGCGGCAGAAACCCCCATTCCTCACCTTTATAGAAGATAATTCCAAAATCTTTAAATTGGTAATGTATCTACTATAACAACGCTGATAAAAAGAGAAAGGAGAAAGGTGAAACATTTTGAAAGGTAAAACCTTAACACTGCCTCTAACAATACTGCTACTCACAAGCTTCATGGTCGCAGCATTTGTCGGTACAGCAATAGCAGCCTCTGGAACACTTGCGCTTGACCCAAATTCCGTAAGCTGGCAAGTGGGCAGCGAACCTGTCGGAAAAACATTTGACGTAGACGTGAACATCACTGACGTTACAGACCTTAAGGGCATTGTCATCAGCGTTGTTTGGGACCCAACCTACCTGACTGTTACTGGCACAAAGTGGACTGCAGGCACCTTCCTGCCAGCTGGTCCGCCAGATGCAACTGGCTGGATGATAACATGGGATGTACCAGCTGGTCAAATGAAAGAAGCTGCCAACAGCTTCATGGCCGGATACGGACCAGTCTCAGTTTCCAGCCCCAGCTGGGGCTATGTCGGAACCCTTCACTTCCAGTATATTGGTGCAGCTCCCTCAGCTGGCTCCCCCGTGGACACTTTGATTAACATAACAAAGAGCCCACTTGCAGGCATGGATACAAAGTGGAAAGACTCCAGCGATGTTTGGTATGACTTCAATTTCTTGGTTGGAGACCCAGTTGTCGATCAATGCGCCTTCCACTATGAAGCAGTGGTAACCGCGCCGCATTCGCCAACAGCTAACTTCGTCGTCACAACGCCTACCCCAATCTACGAAGGCACCATTGTAGACTTCAACGCTGCTTCCTCAATGCCGGGTTGGGACGGAGATTCCGTCACCCCAATAACACAATATTGGTGGTCCTTTGAGGGCGAGCCCTTTGCACTAGGCGGCATCGCGCCAAGCCACCTCTATTCAACCGCTGGAAGCTACTTGGCAAGCCTTTACGTCGTAGCGCCAGGTGTAGGATGGATAGACCCAGCTTACGTTGACACGTCTGCCACTGTATACAAAACTGTAAGCATCAAAGGTACGGTCTTAATCGGCATCGACGTCTACACCGAAGCCTACCGCTGGCCCGGATACACGGCTGTGAAAGACGGAACCGGACCAGGAGAGCCTGCTGACGCCTTCATGCCACAAGAAAACATCGACCTATACGCCTATGTATACTACAACGGAGATCCCGTACAAAACAAACTCGTTGAATTCGACATTTGGGGACCCGACAATCCAATCGATAGATTCCACTTCACAAGGACAGCAATAAGTTCAAACGGAACCGTATGGAACGGAACAGCTTGGATACCTATGCCCGATGGCGTAGCGTGGATAGCCTTCAGAGTACCATGGCCATGCACCGACGCCGATGTGAGAGTCTTCGGAGTATGGACTGTCACGGTAAAAGTGGCGCTTCCTGACGTCAAACCTGGAGAAGAAACAGTCTACATTGACTTCGTGGACTTCAAAGTTGGCTATATCGTAAAAATCGTGGGCCTATGGACATACGACGTTACCGGTCCTGCGGACGAATTCAAGAAATGTGATACTATAGGCGTTGCGGTAGACGTGACAAGCATAGCCCTAGGAACAAGAGATGCAGTCCTCGTCGTTGCGCTCTATGATGATGTAGGCACATGCGTCGCTTGGGGAGCAATCAAATTCGAGGTACCCGGAGAAGACGGGTGGTGTAACCCAGTGACTATCGAAGTATACGTGGATCTACACGCTCCCAAGTGGGCCTACGCAGGAGCCAACGCAAAGGTATATGCCAACCTATACACAGATTGGCCAGAAGATTGCGGAATACCGTGGAGTCCCGAGGCAGCGCATCCAATAACACTATTGCCTATGACGTGAGAGCATTGAAGGCTCTCAAACCTCCCCTTTTTCTATTTTTTTTAATAATCTCATTCTGTGTTTTCGCTCAACTCGTTTATGGCAGTCCCGGATTGGTCTTACAGGTTACGAGCGACAAACCAATCTATCCCTTTTTGGACCAAGTTCAAATTCAAGCCAACCTGACAGAGGATGGAATCCCGGTTCTAGACGGCCTTATCGCATTTGAGATGGTCGACCCATATGGTCGATGGGTTGTCACTAGAACTCTGCAAACCGAAACTCCCCCCCTGGGAGTCGTAAACATTACCCAAGCATTTCTATGTAACCAAACTGGGCATCCCATCGACCGCGTCTATGTAGGCGTCGATGACGCATATTTCTACGTGTCGATAAAAAACATCGGTTCCTATACACTATCTCAGGTGCTAGTAACCGTCACCTTTTACCAGAATCTTTACTTCTTTCCCCATTACGCCCATTTGTCAGTAGTTTTTCCCTTGGTTGAAATAAACGGAACCAGAGCTTTCTACCAATCATTTCACATCCCATGGGAGTGGGTTTCAGTTGGAACCGTGGTGGCCTACGTAAACGTCTTCAGCGGTTTTCCACATGATGGCGGATACCCATACTGCACTGAAAAAGCCTCACCATTCGAAATAGTTAAGTGGCCAAATCCCCCATCAGGAACCAACTTTACTCCGCCAAATCATAACTACAACCTAACCTTCAAGATACCTCCAGACGCAGAAATAGGACCATATAGAGTGCACGCCATAGGAGGCCGCTACCCCACATACGCAATTGCACCCTACTACCAAATTACAGTCGAACTGGTCGGCGACGTCAATGGAGACTACAAAGTGAACTACATCGATTTGTTCGCCTTGGCGGATGCCTATGGAAGCGAGCCTGATGATGACAATTGGGATGTACGATGCGACTTCAATGACGACGACAAGGTCAACTTTTATGACCTGTTCATGCTTGCCGACTACTACGGGCTGCCACTTTGACCACAGGTAAACAAGCACTTTGACGCCAATTTCTTATGCGCGCCGTTATTTTGGGTTGGGGCACAGAATGCGCGCGTGGAGAAACCTACCCCTCAAAGAGTTTTAGGCAACGGAGATTCCGGCTTCTGAATACCCTAAAGGTTGGGAACCTTATTATGCTTCAAATCAGATGATAGAATTAGAAGATTTTGATTGAAAAAATGAGGGAGAGAAGTGCTATTGAATAGCACTCCATCTGAGACCGTGTTTCCTCTTGAACGCCAGAGCCAGTAGGGTGACAACCATGAGCAAGACCACCATCGCAACCGCCGAAGAGAATTCAGGAATAATGTCAGTGCTAACAACGTGGATGTAGGGGTCCCCGTCTATATAATCGAAATCATGGTAAACATTGAGGGAGTCTCTCCACTTTGTGTCCATACCTAAACCGATGTTCTTTGTTATGTTTATAGAGGTAGTGATTGGCGGATCTGGGCCTACATACGAGAAGTTGAGGGTCATGACCCAACCCCAATTGGGGCTGGACACTGAAACTGGTCCTTTTCCAGGCATGAAGCTGTTGGCTGCTTCTTTCATTTTGCCAGCTACGTGATCCCATGTTATCATCCAGCCAGTTGCGTCTGGCGGACCAGCTGGCAAGAAGTCTCCTGCAGTGTATGATGGAACTTCTAGGTAGGTTGGGTCCCATTCAACGCTGAAAACCATGGCCTTAAGATCGGTGACGTCGGTGATGTTGATTTTCAACTCAAACCATTGGCTGTCTGCTAGATCTAGGACTACGGAGTCTTTTTCAAACGCTAGGATTCCAGTTTCACTAGCCTCCACGCTAGCAAATAACGCGCAGACCATCAGCACGACAGGTATCAACGAAACCATTTGTATCATTTTTTTCGACGAAGTACCTTTCATTTTTTCACCTCAGAGTAGGATTGGTACTATTTCTTACGATGCCCATTTAAAGATTACGTCAGTTCAGGATGCAACTTCACGAAATGCGATTTTCACTATTAAAAGCCACCCCACGGATACAACCGAATCTTCGTGTCCTTGTGCTGACTAAAATCTAAAGCCCTGTTGAGTCCCCATTACAAAAGTCTACTCGATCTCTCCTCTTTGCTAAAATCGTTGCAATCATGGTAACAATCATAAACATCGCAAAGAATAGCGGAGTTGGAAATTCTGGAATCACATCCGTTCCAATAATCTTAACGTTATATTTGCCAAGGGAGAATACAAAGTATATGCTGCTGTGGGTGCCATTTTCTCCCACCACAACGTCATCTGTCATGTTTACGCTGTCTCGAAAAACAATCCAGCCATTCGAAGAGGCGTTCAAAAGGCTCTTGGGAATAGTGACATTACAGAAGCCTAACACACCAGAGGGGCCAGTCACATTGAAACTAACTTGCTTTTCGGACTGACTGAAGTTGAATGAAGCAACTGTGGAGTTGCAGTATGTGGTGACATTGAAATTTTGTCCGTTCCACTGAACCCCATGCACTCGGAAAAGACTCCACAGTTCCATGAGAGGATGTTCATCCCATCCAAATTCGTTGGGGTATGGTGTGTCTCCAATGCCGTCACCGTCTAAATCTCCACCAGCATAGTCGCTCCAATAGTTTCCCTCAGCACTATTATCCCAGATTGTATTGTTTCCCATTCCCGTAGGGTCAACTTGCCATGAAACGTTGTCAATGAAGTTGTTATGAAAAAGAGTATTGTTTTCGGATTCGAGACTGGATAGTCGAACACCAATTACATTGTTTTTAATGTTGTTTCCAACAATTCGGTTGAAACAACTATCAGAAAGTAGAACGCCAGTATAAGAGTCTGTTATTATGTTGTCAGCAATTTGGCAACTATTGGATTCAGCTAGCCAGATGCTCAGAAAATTATTTCTCAAAATATTTTCACGTATTATCGTGCTCATATTGTTCCATATCTGTATCCCAGTGGGGGTCATATACGAGTTCATGCCTGCATTCTGTATTGTGAAGCCCCTAATCTCCACATTAGGTGCCAGGACGGTGACTATTGTCTGGTTCTTGTTCTCACCATCGATGATGGTGGTAGCCGGATCTTCTCCAACGAGTTTCACCGGTTTCGTAACATCTATTTGTTCGGGATAAATTCCAGACATAACTCTAATGGTGTCGTTCGCGGTTGCATTGTTGATTGCATCTTGAATCGACTCTCCCTCGTTTACGACGATTTCGCCTAGACTCACTTGTGATGTGTTGACTAGAGAGGTGCCGAATTGAACACCAACAAATGCGTTAACTATCGTTGATGACAGACACAAGATAATGAAGATAAGCAAGCCAACTTTTTTGTACATTTGATGAGCTCCAAACGGGCTACTTGATTCTACTGTATGGGTCTTGAAGGTATAAAGCTAGTTGCTCACGCAATGCTTGAAACGTGATAGTATTCTTTTCTGTCGCCCAACCGAACACTGGGTTCTTCTTATCCATACTGTTTACTCTGCCGATCATTATGGCTTTCTGGCTTCTATGCATCGTGCGCCTGCATCATTATTCGATAAAAGGGGGGGTTGGCGGTGACGAGATTTGGGTCTATGGTGGGTTTATGTAGTTTCCGTAGTTGTCAGCTAGGCTGAATAGGTCTTCGAAGTCTATTCTGTTGTTGTAGTTGAAGTCGAAGCGCGCATCAAAGTTAGCGTCTGCCACCGCCTTTCCATAACCTTCGTCATATGCTCCGTAAGCATCTGCCAAAGCAAACAAGTCGTTATAATCAACCTTCAGGAATGAATTGTCTAGGTCCCCGTCTCCAACCAGCCACTGCCACCCAATCTGTGTTCCCGGAGGATACGCAGGCGTCGCAACTTCACAAGTTGTCCTCAGCAAAACCTGCGTCCACTTGAAGAGAACGTCCAGATGTAGGTTGACGCCCAAGAAACTCACTTCAATGTTGAGAACCGACCCAGTGCACGCATATTCCACGTAAACGTTGCTCTTGTCGTTGACCCAAGGCTCACCGGAACGAAGGTACTCCCAAGGGCTTCCCTGAATAAGACCCGTAGAAACTCCGTCAATGTAGCTGTCTGATTCATCCACAAAGTCGGAAGTGGTTTCCGTCGTCATTAAAGCAGGCCAAGTAGAGCTGAAGAGGGGTTGCCACTCCTCTGTTCCCGGATTCCAGGCGTCTACGTATAGGGTGAGGTTAAGCCAAAGAATCGAGGATCCAGCTGGATCCAGGTCGCCGTCTCCGAAGCCGTCGTCGCCTGTTCCAGCGAGGCCGTCAGCGCCAATGGAAGGCGGAAGCACAGGCTGGTTCGGCTGGTTTCCCCCAGACCAATACATGCCTGTATCATCATTCCAGGTGATTATGTCCACGTCAGCGTTTGCCTGCGTAAACAGCCAGCCATAGCCGTCATGTTCGCATTGTATCGACAGGTTGAAGTAGGTGTCTGTCTCAGTGTTCCAGAAGATGTGCCAGAAGCCTTGGTAGCTTGCAGCTGGAACGGTGAGGGGTACAACGCCATTTCCGTCTGGCGAACCGAAGGTTATGTCGAAACCTCCAACTCCTGGGGTGAGGTATGGCGAGGCGTTTCGCGGAGGGCTGAAGGGTATGTCCCAGTAGCTGGGCGCATACTGCGGTGGGGAGACGCCGTCTGGATGCCCCATCTGAGTGCTGCTAGTCATTGTGCCTCCCACCACCTTGTAACTGTATGTTCCTGAAGGTGCAGACGTTGGTGCAACTAATGCTAGAAGAGCGAGCAGAATCGTTAACACACTAACTGTCGCCAGATTCTTTTTCTTTTCCATTTCTCCTTTCTCCTTTCTTCAGTTAAATGCTTTGCAGCACCTAAAAGATTAAGTTGGACTATCTATTAACAATTTCTGTGAAACAAAATTTTATGAAACCCTTCAGTAGTCCCCCAAAGAATTAGATGTCATGATTTCCGGTTTGTACACCACTTCGATAAATTTCCAAAATAGCACCGAACAATTAATTAGAACATACCTTCCTACACATAGAACTAAGATTATGGAAGGAGGTGAAAACATGGGTTGGAGAACTAGCATGATAACAAGCATTGTTAGCTTGGTGATCGGCTTCAACCTCTTTTTGATAGGAATCTTGGGCTTTATGATCTTTTATTCAACTGCACAAACTGTTTCTCAAATTGCAGCAACGGAACTTCCCGAACTACCCAAACTCACAGATGATAGGGTTACCTTGAACGATACCGAGTACAGCATGAAAATGGTGACTGTTGGGCTCAATGTGACAAAACACGAGACGAATATAACCAGCTACATCTGGTTTGCAGGAGGCGTTGAGCAGACAGACGTGACGGAACCAACTCTCACCCTGTGGGTGGACGTGGACAATTGGATAGCAGGTGCACGCCACCAATTAACAAACTGGACGGACAATGGGGACGGCGAACTCAGCTCTTCAGATAATATTACTCTAGTGGACCTAATTTTTGGCGGAACAGGGAAAAGCAAGAGTGGTAACTACACCGTAGAGGAAATGGCTACGTATATTTTCGTCAACCTCGTGGATCAGCGCACCTACTTGCACCTTTACGCGGAGCCCCCAAATCTGGTCGATACTTCGGATCCTGTGGGCACCGAATGGTTTGAGTTATATCCAAGGTTTTCCCGCGTTTACGATCTAACTAGCTGGGAAGATGCCAATAATGA
>Ga0224506_10001229_pt1 | contig 18580 bp, 20 predicted proteins | sample SF_Jan12_sed_USG_2_FD_169108 | JGI IMG/M metagenome (GOLD analysis project Ga0224506, IMG submission 169108) | Sediment microbial communities from San Francisco Bay, California, United States - SF_Jan12_sed_USGS_8_1 | ecosystem: Environmental > Aquatic > Marine > Sediment | place: USA... | reverse complement strand
TTAAGACGTCAAGTTTAAATACAGCTTCAATTCTAAACGCTTCTAGAATGATCGGAAAAAGTGTGAGACTTCAACATGATCTGGTACGCCTCCGCTCTTGCACCATTGGTCCCAATAATATCTGCAGCACTTATTCCCGTAGTCAGTAGGCTCTCCGGCAAGGCTAGAGATTACCTTTCAGTTTTTGCCGCATCCTCCACGCTTTTCTTAACCATATTAATGATTCCAGGAGTCTTTTCTTCAGGTCAGATGGTCACGCGATATAGCTTGATTCCCGGGACAAGAGTTGACATAGTTGTGGTCATCGACGCTCTCAGCATGCTCATGGCAAATATTGCCTCATTCCTAGGACTCTTTGCCGTGCTCTACTCCCTTGAGTACATGAAGGACGAAAACGGTCTTACCCGATATTATTCATTTGTCCTCCTGTTCATCGGAAGTATGATTGGATTAGTCACCTCGGGCAACCTGCTGCAGCTCTACGTCTTCTGGGAACTCGTATCAGTTTGCTCCTTTTTCTTGATCGGCTTCCGGTACAAGAAGCCATCTGCTGTTAAGGCTGCAACTAAAGCGTTTCTAGTAACTCATGTGGGCAGCCTCTGTCTTCTCGTCGGCATGCTTTGGATGTTCAATTACACTCACACCTTCGATCTAGTCACAATCAGCGGACTGATCGGTGAAGTTCCGTTCACGGTGCTTCAGGCGTGTTCTCTCCTCTTCTTGTTGGGAGCAATGAGCAAGTCCGCCCAGTTACCGTTCCAAATATGGCTTCCTGACGCGATGGAGGCGCCGACACCCGTGAGTGCCCTCATCCATGCCGCAACGATGGTGAATGCAGGCGTCTATCTCGTCGCTCGGGTTTCGCCCCTTTTCTCCTCCGTTTCGGTCTTCTTCACCTTAGCGATGTATGTTGGAATTTTGACGGCGTTCTTAGCTGCTACTATGGCGCTGGTGACAGATGATATAAAGCGGTTGCTTGCGTATTCCACGATCAGTCAACTCGGCTATGTTATGTTTATACTTGGCATGAGATCTTCGCTTGCCTATTTTGCGGGGGTGTTTCATATGTTCAACCATGCGCTGTTCAAAGCCCTTCTGTTCTTATGCGCAGGAGCAGTGATACACGGAGTGCATACAAGAGACATGAATCGGATGGGGGGCCTTTGGCGAATCATGCCTGTAACCTTCGTGATGTCCTTGGGAGGAGCTATGGCTCTCGGAGGATTACCGCCGTTCAACGGTTTCTTCAGCAAAGAACTAATCCTTGAAGCTACGGAGAGTGCCGGGCATCCTTACTTGGTGGCAGTAGTTGTGGTAACTTCCGCGTTGACTTTCGCCTACAGCTTGAGATTGGTTTCTAAGGTTTTCCTTAGTAGCAAACGAAAGCCTATTCATGCTTCGAAAACGCCGTTGCTGATGACGGTTTGCCTACGTGTACTGGGAGCTACATGTATTTTTTCAGTGCTAAGCGAACAACCATTGATAGGTTTCTTCAACAGATCAGGTTTAATTTCTGAGGGAGTGGCGGTAATTCCCTACAGCGGAATACACCCTGTTCCTCTTGTCTCCTCGGTGGGTGCTCTCGCATTGGGCCTAAGCGCATTTCTTCTAAGAAAGCCTATTGTTCAATTCTTAACTACGCATAACCCACTCTCTAAGATTATTGGACTCATCAGTCATGGATATGGCTTTGATCGAGTGTGCAATATTCTGAGTCAACTAACAATCTCGCTTGCCGTTACTCTTTCCGAGAAGCGATACTTCGATCAGTCCTACAATGCCCTAGGCCGGTTAACATCCTTGACTGCGTCTTCTTTATCTAAGAAGCGTTTCGTTGACCGCTTCTTCGATACTCTGGGGCGTCTGACAGTGGCAGCCGCTTCTGGAGTCAGGAAGATGCAGACCGGAATCTTAGGGTGGAATATTAGAATGATGATAGTAGGCGTGATGGGTGTAATCCTTCTCACCGTGATCTTAGGCTAGCACAAATCCAAACGTTCAGAGTTGTTGCCCGAGCACCACATGAGACAGAATACCTATTGTCAGTAGGTTCTCATATGAGATTGGAAAATTTCTTGCTTTCGACGAACGTTTACTATTCTTTTCTCATGTTGCCTTCTACTCGCTCGATCGTTATTTCCGCAATCTCTGTAGTGTATCGGTGTATCTCCTTGAGATTGTCTATAAGCAAGTACGCATACAGAAGAGCCATAGAGGAGATCTCCGATTTCTCGTCTGCCTTCCTGCAAAGGCTCCAGAGCTTCTCGAAATTCAAGGTGCTATCGAGGGTTTCGTTGGCTAATTGTATGTCTTGGTCTAAAAGAGCTGTCACAGATTTATCATAAAGATTCCGGATGAAACCTGAGGTTTCGCAGATACGCTCCTGAATATCGTCTGGAACTGTTTCTTCACCTAGTTCTACGACGCTTATGGCTATGCCATTTACATGGTCTGCGATCTCGGTTACTCTGTGAAGGATGCGTAGGTAATCAACGGAGTCTATCAAACTCATTTCCATCTGTTGGATTGCCCCCGGAAAAACGATTGATCCTCTTAGTGTGCGGTAGATGACGAGGCGAAGCCGTTCGACATCTTGAATTCTTTTTGACACGCTCTTAGCCAGATTGATATCATGCTCTCTCAGAGCTGATATGGTTTCAGTGAACATGGACGATATGACATTGTGAATTCTTTGAAATGTTTTTTCGATCGGTAGCTTCGGTGTCAAGAGGCACTGAATTGTTATGCTGTTTGATGTCACCTCGATCACTTCTAATCCGAACAAGGCCTCGGTTACTTCCCGTATAATGTCATGCTGGTCCTCCCTGAATCTCTTCTCAGCTTCTATCTGGATGACGTCAAAGCCGTCTACATAGGCAGCAACAATCCTGCGTTTAAGAAATCGTCCTGACTCTTCAGCTTTGATTTCTAGCGCTATCTGCCGTGGTTTTTCAGGCACAACGGTTGGGTGGACGGCCATCGAACCATCTGATTGTTGAGCCAGCGTGACTTGGTCGCCCTGTTTTAGTTGCATCTGCCTTGTCCAGTCCTTTGGAAGCGAAACGTATAGACTTGTTCCGCCGATTTGCTGAAGTTTTCTAGTTTCGGGCACAAGACCACCTTATTTAAACTTTATTAATATATTTGAACTATTTTACGCATTATATAAGTTTATAGGTTAAACTTAAATATCGTTTCCTTTCTGTAATACAGAAAGCTGTAATTGGTCGATAGGTGAGAGAGCTTTGACTCAGCCAGAATTGATCTTCATATTGGCGATCGTGTCATTTGGAATAGCCTTTGAACTCCTAGACAGGGTAATAAAACGGTTTTCAAAATAGACAAGCTGATTTCGCATTTTTGTAAAACGCTGGTTGATATTGTTCTTACAGGCCTAATGTTGCTTTGGCGGCTTGTTGCGCTAGAGCGACGAATGGTCCTGGATAGATTCCGATTATGATGCAGAGGGCTGCAAGAATTATGATGGGAATGAGCATGGACAAGGGGGCAGCTGTTGCCTTTTTTGAGACTGGTGTGGGTTCCTTCAACACGATGACGTAGATTAGACGTAAGTAGTAAGCCACTGAAAGGAGGATGTTAATGATCATCAGGGCTGAAAAGGGAAGCATCTCTGCTTCTATGCCCGCTAACACGATCATCCACTCGCTCCAAAAACCGTTCAATGGTGGAATCGCCGCGATCGCAACAGCACCGATAGCAAGAAGCAGGCTGGTCACAGGCATGGTCCGCCTAATCCCCTCAAGCTTCCTCAGATCTCTTGTTCCAACTTGATGAACAAATGCGCCGGCACAGAGGAAGAGGAGGCTTTTCATTATAGCGTGATTCATGATGTGGAAAAGGCTTCCAGTTAATCCCTGTTGGGATGCAAGGGAGAACCCGAAAAGAATGTAACCCATCTGAGCGATGGTGCTGAAAGCGAGCAGACGTTTGATGTCATCCTGCAACAAAGCCATAAGATTGCCGACAAACATTGTGAGGACAGCAAAGACCAGCAGCGTCATCTGCCACACACTCTGTATGGAACCGAAGACGAGAAGCAGAACCCGAATGAGCGCGTAAGCTCCGGTCGGCACCAGAGCACCTGAAAGCAGGGCGCTTATTGGTGCGGGAGCCTCAGGATGAGCATCTGGAAGCCACGTGTGAAACGGAACTATCGCTGCTTTTACCCCGAAGCCCACAATGATCAAAGTTAGAGTGACATAAAGCCATTCAGTAGAGACAACACCGCTAAGCCCAGTTGCAATATCCGCGAAGTTTAGCGTTCCAGTCATACCATACAGAAAAGACATAGCTAAGAGGATGGTTGCACCTCCAGCAGCGCTCATTATCAGGTACTTGAAGCCCGCCTCTATAGGCGCCCACCTTTCCTTCCGAAAGGCGACCAAGGCATACGATGTCAAACTCATAAGTTCCCAGAAGACAAAAAGCGTGAAGAAGTCGCCCGCAAAGGTAACACCCATCATGCCAGCAACCATACCCAACAGAAGCGTATAATACTCTGTTAATCCCGTGTCGCGTTCCATGTACTTCATCGAATAAGCCGCCGCCAGAAGCCCAATCATCACATAGACCAGCGCCATGAAAACGCCTAGCATATCTATCTCCAGACATGCCCCAAAGGGAAGAGAAGAAAAACGTAGATTTCCTTTCTCAGAAACTTCCACATAAAGTTCGTAAAGAAAGTAGGCTGTAACTGAAAGACCTAAAACCGCGTAGAGGCCTCGAATCTTTCGATACTTCTTTTTGTATGTTACCCATCCCATGACCGGCATGGTGACCATGAGTATGAGAAGAGTATTCAAGGGTTTAGTGAACACGCTCGATTTCTCTCCCGCTTACCACTTCAACCGCCTGAGTTTTCGAACATCTAATGTTCCATAGTGTTTGTAGGCGTATGTGACTATTGTTAAGGCCACTGCAGTGACGCATCCTGCAAATGCTATCGACATGATCACAATTGAATGCCCAAGAGGGTCTATGAAACTCGGGCTTCTATAGGCTGAAAATGCAATGAAGTTTAGGTGAGCGGCATTTATCAAAATCTCGATTCCAATGACCAGTCGAATCATGTTTCGTTTCACGGCTAGGCAGTACATGCCTACGATGTAGAGGGCTATCGCACCCATAAGATAGTAGCTAAGCGGAATCATTCTTTTTCCCCAGCCCTTAATATCGCTACACAACATGCAGCCGCAGCGAACAACACAAACGCTTGTGCAATGAGGTCGATTAGCCGATAGGTCCACAGAAATTCTGTTGTTTCCATTTTAACAGTTTCTGCGGAATTAAGTATCGGAAATTCGTGGCTAACGACTAGCATGGAAATAATCAGTATAGCAAGTACTATAGCTGTCACCCCCACCACTCTGTTCCTGTTCATCCTCATTTTATGGCTTCTCCCCTCTCTTTGTCAACATAACGGTGGCTATGAAGAGAACTATTACCGCTCCAGCAAAAACCAACAGCTGAAAGACGGCTACGTATGGTGCACTAAGCAACCAAAACAAAGCGCCTATGCTGATACACATTCCACACATAGACAAGATAGCATGAAGCATATCCTTCAGCTCAACGGTCAACAACGCAAGCAAGACCGAAAGAATCAACAGTGCAATCTGCAGCACTTCATTAATCATAGAAGCATACCTCCTATCATTTTTGTATCTGAGACTCCAACTGCTCTTAAAAGACTTTTTCACTAAAAACGCATACAAAGCTCAAAGTAGACCTAGAATGATTCTATCCTCTTATCCATTCATTCAGTTTTGCCCTCGCTTCGTAATCACTCATCTGCTTGGGAGGACGCTTCATGAGATAGGCCGAAGGAGGGATAAGAGCACCGCCAACCCCTCTGTCCAAAGCCAACTGGGCACATCTTATCGCGTCTATGGTCGTGCCACCAGAGTTCGCCTTGTCATTCACATCCAATCTCAATTCCATGTTGAAAGGAACATCTGCATACATTCTACCCTCAATTCTTATGAAGGCCAACTTTCTGTTACCCAAGAACGGGATGAAGTCGCTAGGTCCTATGTAGATGTTGTCGTCATCAAGTCTCTTTGTTAGCTGACTCTGTACTGCCTCAGTCTTTGATATCTTCTTACTCTCGAGTCTTTCTCGTTCTAACATATTTAGGAAATCCGTGTTCCCTCCAACGTTTATCTGATAGGTCCTATCTATCTCTGCCCCTCTGTCTAAGCACAGTTTCGTCAACACCCTATGAACAATTGTCGCACCTATCTGAGATTTGATGTCGTCACCAATAATAGGAAGCCTCTCCTCTCTGAACCTCTTCTCCCATTTTTCGTTGGAAGCAATAAAGACAGGTATACAATTGATAAAAGCGCATTTGGTCTTAAGAGCAACATCAGCCCAAAATTCCGTTGCCTTTTGGCTGCCAACAGGAAGATAGTTGACTAGTAGTTTAGTTCCTGAGTTCTCTATTTCCTCAATCGCCTCCTTCTCTATTTCTTCAGCTGATTTCGTCTGCTCTATGGGGTCTATTTCGTTGACGGTATATACGCCGATGCCATCAAGGATTGGGCTCTCTTTGACTATCACGTCACAGCCAGAAACGGAATCAACCCAGTCGACATAGTTGGGATCAGCGAAAATAGCCTCAGATAGGGACCTTCCAACTTTGTTCCGCCCAACGTCAAAGGCACTCACAAAATCGATGTCTTCAACACCATAGCCACCAATCTTCTCAAACATCAACCCCGTTCTCTTCGTTTTGTTCCTTCTATAGTATTCAATACCCTGAACCAGTCCCGAAAAGCAGTTACCAACTCCGACAACACCAACTTCTATTTTATCCATTCAATTCACCTTGATTAAGTCAGCATTCACTGCCGTTTGAAATTATGGATGCCCCTTTCCAGATATAGTTTTATATGATTTATACGCTTAGTGGGCTTTCAAGTAAAAAAGATTAAGCTTGGATGGATGATACGACTTTAACTGGAAACCCAAACACCATAAAAGTAAGAAGTCGTAGTTATAAGAACTGAAGCCCCAAGAGAATGGAGTGAAGTGGATGCAGATCGATCCATTAATTTCCTTGCCCCTCATCTTTTTCCTATCGCTACTCATCGCACTGTTCCTCTATCTAGTTGGAAGAAGAGTTGGAGCGAGAGGAGAAGAGTCCGCAAACAAGGTTTCTCCATACGCCTGCGGCGAGGACCTACCCGCGCGCAAGCTTCAGGTTGATGTTGAAAGGTTTCTAGTCTACGCCGTTTATTTCATGATCTTCGACATCGTCGCGTTTATCCTCGCTACATCGTTGGTTACACCAAGTGTTTTTCCTGTCGTGTACGCAGCGGTGGTGTTGATGGCGGTTCTTATTTTGCTTCCGTTGTGGCGGCGAGGACAAAATGGTGGTCACGCCCGTGCAACCTAAATGGAGGAGGACATGTCACTAGATGGTATGGGAAGAGATAGTGGCGTTCCTAGAGATTCTTCTGTTTCCAGGTTTCCTTTTTCTCATAGCCTTGGCCCTCTTTTATGAGTGGGTGGACCGGAAGTTCTTTGCCAAGCTCCAAAACAGATACGGACCACTCTACACGGGTCCCTCGGGGATACTTCAGCCCCTAGCCGACTTTGTCAAGTTGCTCTCGAAGGAGGATATTATACCCAAGGCGGCTGACAAGTTTATGTTTAATAGTGCGCCGATTTTCTTACTGTCTTTGCCTCTCCTAGCGCTATTCCTCATACCGATAGCGGATCTAACCGCCGTCATCAGCTTCGAGGGCGACCTGATTTTTCTGATGTTCTTGTTCACACTGGTAGCAGTCACGGTTTTCATTGCCGGTTGGAGTTCCGTCAGCAGATTCAGCTCAGTTGGTGGCGTACGCGCTGGTTTTCAGCTGCTTGGATATGAGATTCCCATGTGCCTCGTCATGATTGGCCCGGCAATTGTGGCCAAAACCTTATCGATTAGTGAAATTGCTGGGTGGCAAGCCTCAAATACAGCTTGGTTCATCTGGCTTCAGCCTCTCGGCTTTGCCATCTTCGTTTTATGCCTACTCGCCGAATTGGAATGGATTCCTTTTGACATTCCTGAAGCCGAAACTGAGATTGTAGCGGGGTGGATGACTGAGTTTGGAGGTCCAAAGCTGGCTTTGATCAGGCTTGGCAAGGATGTGGAACTTCTGTTGGCGGCTTCACTCATCACATCCTTGTTTCTGGGGGGTCCAAACAGCCTATGGATGATTCCGCCGATTGTGTTTTTCCTCCTAAAGACAACCTGTGCAGTTATACTTCTAACCACCTTACGGGCGCTCTTCGCCAGATTCCGCATCGATCAGATGATTGCAGGAGCCTGGAAGTACCTGTTACCTCTGGCAATTCTTCAGATAATAATTGTCCAGCTTGGTCTAGCGCGATGATGATTGGAAACGGCTAGAGAAGCCTCATTCAGTTTTATTGATGTTCATGCAAAAAGTCCTTTTAGGCAAGTAATCAGAATTACTAAGGAACCTTGGCGGACGCAAAAACATGAAGAGACAAGGCAAGCTAATCAAAGCCTTAGGAAAGCCTAAACCGAAGAAAGTCAGCAAAGATAGTGGGTGGATTCTAAACCTCATTAAGAACCCCAGCATCACCACAGATCTGGACTATAGTGCAGATTTTTTGAACGCGGAGGCTTCTGGTGTGGCTTGGGGGAAGAGTCTATGTGTAGCCTGTAAGGGTGGAAAATTTCTGTGTGGAAAAACTCGTTGCCCTCTGGTTGTCCGCCTAAAGTACTACTTCAAGACTGTGCCTTTGATCCGAGGCAAGGACATTGACGGCGCTTCTCCGCCAAGTGTTTTCGTGGGTCGCATTGGCTACCCATACGTGTACGCCGGTCCGTTAGTCCCGCCAGTACATGAAGACACAAGTCTATACGACTTACCCGAGTTGTGGTTCGGGAAGTCAATCGATGAGATCGTGGGCTTCAGATCGATGTTGGTTCGTGGGAAGCACAGGGTTCACGTGAAGAAGTTTGAGAAGTCGGGCCGGATCATGGAGAGAACTCGTGAGCTTGCCTTGTCTGAGAGCGCGGTGGATGTTGAGTTGACGCTGAAGAAGAGGCCGAGGAGAAGCTTCGTCTTGGATGACGCGGTTCAGCCGTTTGGTCCCTCGGCGATTATGCGGGATCTAGATGTAGTGTCGTCTCGTTGGAATCACCAGATAGAGAAAGCCTATGGAGACACGGATCTGAAGGCAGCCGGTGCGGTTACTACATTGTATAACAAGGGGGTCTTGGTTTCGAAGATTCAGAGAGCATTCAGTGTCGGAGCATTTGGTTTGAAGGATAATAGGCGTCTGGTTCCGACGCGTTGGTGTATAACCGCGGTGGACAGCACAATTTCAAAAGACCAAATCAACCAGATCAAGCTGTATCCAGAAATTAACGAGTACCGCGTTTATGAATCTCAGTATCTGGATAACAGATTTGAGGTGTTGATGATTCCCAGCGCCTGGAGCTATGAGGCCATGGAAGCCTGGTACCCTGGAACCGTATGGAACCCAAGTGGTGGTCACACGGTCATGTTCTCTGATTGGGAAGGCTACGAAGGGAGAACTAAGTACGCAAAGATCGGAGGTTGTTATTATGCGGCGCGTCTGGCGGTTGGCGAATTGCTTACAAAGGAGAGGAGGCAAGCCAGTGTGGTCGTGCTCCGTGAGGCACATCCGGGCTACATCATGCCGGTCGGGGTTTGGCAAGTCAGGGAAAACGTTAGAAACGCCATGAAACAGAAGCCGTTAAAATATGACACTTTGGAGGAGGCTTTAGCTAGAATAGCCAGCAGATTCGAAATCCCGATGGAATGCTGGATACAGCACAGTAATCTGCTACAGGACGCTCTCTTCCAGAAGCGAATTACAGATTATTCAAGATATACGTAACAAATTTTAGAGCGAGGCGGATAGTTCCCTCACGTTTTCTTCTATTTCTTTCAGGATTCTTCTGTCTGATCCAGTTGGGAGAAAATATGGGTCGTCGATGTTCCAGATTATTATCTTCTCTTTTAGATGGGGGTGCTTGTTGATGATGTGGTTGTTATGTTCCTCTTTCATCGCGACTATTAGGTCGTACTCTTCAAGATTTTTCTGATTTACTCCCTCTGGAGTCTTGAGGTTTTTCGCGGCGTTCATCTTTTCCAGCAGTCTCTTTGCGTTCGGGGCTATAGTTGACGCCGGATGCGTTCCAGCCGAATCTGCCTCAAGATCGCCTCGAAGCGTTTTCAAAAGGGCCTCTGCAACAGGGCTTCTGAAGGAGTTGCCTGTGCAGACGAATAGAATTTTCATTCAGTAGTCGCTCTTTTTGGGCTTCTTGTGGGGGAGGAAGAACAGGACTGTGTTAGATTTTTGCCTGTTTTATCCACAAGGATATTTCTTCGATTGTCGGTTTTTCGCGCTCAGTCAGTTTTTTCTGTTCTATGTAGGTTTTGACTATTGGTTGCAGTTTTTGGCTTAGCTGTATGGGTTCTTGGCGGGCTAGGTCTGTTCTGGTTGTGATTCCAGCTTCTTCTAGGAGTTCTGCGTGATTCTCTTCTATGCTTGGTATCATCAATAGCTGGGCTGTTGTCTGCAGGTGCTTTATCATGTCTCTTGTTGCGCGTGTTTCCTTCGCTAGGGTTCTTGGATCAGCAGTGATCAACTCAGCAACGGTGGTTATTCCTAGGGTTCTGAGTTCCTTTCCCAGTTGTCGGCCTATCCCCCTTATGACTTCTGGTTTGTTCTGGCTTGTCAGTTTCGGCTGTGGAAGTAGCCTTTGTTCGAGTTTTTCAACTCTTTTCGTCATCGCTTTTATCTGGGCCGCCTGTTTTTTCACGGCCTTTTCTAGGGTCGCGTTCATTTGCTCTATCGCTTTGCCATGTTCCTGTTCTATCCGACTCGCCATTTGTCTCGTGGTTCTTTGGACATCCTTGTTCATCTCTTGTATCACTTTCTCATGCCTCTCCAGCCTAGAAAGCGTTTCTTTTCTCGTGTCTGCAAGGGATGTGCCAACTTTGCTGATGAGTTCTTCTCGGGCTTTCCTGCCGTCTGCTAGGTCTATGAGTAGGCTCCTCTGTGTGGCTCTCATGGTTTCTGCGTTATCTGCAATACCCTCATCTATCTTGTCAATTTTCCAGAACAAATGTTTGTCTGGCAGTCTTCGGAAGGCAAATACGCTGGTCACGGCTAGCAACGCACATGTGGCCACAACGGAACCCCAGAAGTAATAATGTAAAGGAATGTCCGGTATTACATATCTTATGAGGTATGGGTTGACCGGTTCTCCCGCGTCTTTTTCTATTCCGAGTATTACAGCGTAGAGTGTATTCATGGCTGCCAGAAAGGTCAAGAAGCCCAGTATCCAGACGATTAGTCCCCTCTTCAGGTGGGCTGACATTTTATCTCACTGCTTACACCATTTGTCTGATTGATACTTATGTTATTTTCTTCTTTACGGACTAAAATTTGAGAAAAATAACAGAGCTAGATTTGTCAAACAACTCTTGTCTGCACTTTGAATTTCAATCGTATCCATTCACATCGGCCTACTGAATCCTCTCAGATCAAAAGATGTAACCAGCTTGCCACTTCGCGGTTTTGATTCATTCAAATTATACGCGTGCATGGTTCTGGTCTAGAGCTGACTCTTCTTGAAAAGAGCTTTTAATGTTCCGGAGACCCTCTTGATATGAACAGCAGCTGGTTTTCCATTTATCTCCGTTATGGAAGCTATTGACGCCTTCACCATCTCTAGGGCTTTATGTGAGCAACGGACAATTGCGTAGTCTTTTTCATGGTTGTATCTGATCAAACTAAGATTAGTCTGGCTGGCGCCGTATTCTCCAAAGAGTTGGATTATTGCATCCCAGATAGCATTCATCAAATCTTCCCGGCTCACGGAGCTATCACTAACAAGTTTAAGAGCTAGATAGCGTCTCCTCACGCCCTTCGGCAACAATCCCCCTCCCTCACGACGCGTATACCCGGAGCTACATAGCCAGGGCTCAGCTTGCCTCTGTTCCGCGCAACCAAAGAATGGGGAATCTCCGAGAGAGTACGCAAGGCGACTCGACTATCCATGTCAAAAAGGCCAGCCAAGGCAGCATATTCCCGAGGGCCTCTCATGAGATACTCATCTGTTGCGCCGCTCGATAACACAACAGGAACCCCAACTTTCTCGGCTACGGCTGACTCCTTTCGAAGCCTTGAGATAAGACGAATTCTAGGAGAACCCCTTAGAAAAATGAGAGGCGCCATCTCTATCTCAAGGGCCGACAAAGCATTGGAAGCAAGTTCTGCTTCCGCATGATCAAAAAAACGTTTATAGATTTTAGTAGCCGGAAAAGTCAGGAGATCGACTCGCCGATCCTTGGCCGCCTGCCTCGCAACCGACTTCGAGTCACAAAACACCGATATAATCTCGAATCTTCTCCTAAGGCGACGCAGATAATGAAGCAGCTCTTTGGAAGTCTTTGGGCTGAAATCTACTCTCGTAACAAGATCTAAGTTCACATCGCTACAGATCTCTTGTAGTCGACTAATCTTGGTCTGCGTGATGTTTGGTGGAAGGGATATGGCAATCATCTGGTATCCCAGCTCAGACGACTTGCTGATCATCCTCTCTACCTGATCACGATCCTCTATGGAAGGACGAAGGTGCAGATCAGCAAATCTTCTCATAGTTACTTACCCAGTTCCTGACAAATCTTCACGATGTCTTCTATTCTCTTTTTCCTGAAACGAATACGCACACGAATGGGATCAGATCTGCAGAGCCTCATTTCTCCCTGAAAGGCGGCTTGCTTATCCAATCTGATGTAGAGGCTGCCTTCTTCCACATGTTGATCGATCTCCCTAAGCAAGCTTTCTTTATCCTGCTCGTTTAGACTGGAGAACAAATGGTCTACAAGGGCTTCAACTATCGCTTTCTTCCTTATTCTTGTATCAAAGAGCGTGATAGGGTTCCCATAGTGACCCCGAAGCGCCTTCTTCTTAAAGGCTATGTCATCGATGTGATCGGCTGGAAAAACTTGGTGCACAGCATTGATGACCTTATCCAGATCTTCTGTTGCGTGCACGGAAAATCTGACGTCGATATAGGCCACATGTTTTTGAGGCAAAACTTGCGCCCCCTTATCCTCTGAGCACCTGATTTATAATAAAAACATTGGGATAAAACTTAATATTTCTAGCATGCACGCACCATGGCCGAGCCGAAGACGTAACCATGAGGAATAAGGATTTCGGGCAGGATCTAACGTCTCACAAACACATGGACTAAAATGAGTGAAGTGGTGAATTGACCACCTTTTCCAAAGCAGGAACTATCACACTAAACATCTGAATTCTGGGTTTTTTCAAGGTCTCGTTAAATGATTCAAAGAGCGGTTCTCCAAGGCTTTCTTGAACTGCCGATAGAACATAAGAGTGGTAAGAATTGGAAATATGACCGTGTAGCTTGCAACGTATCCTATGGTTATGAAGCTATAAAAAGTGCTTAAGATGAAGAATATTCCCCCGATGATCCCTGCCGATATGAGGTAGAAGAGGAACATGGTCTTCCATAAGCCCCATTTAGACATGAGCTTTAGCCACCCTTTGTTGGTTAAGAAATCTCTTCTTTTCAACGGAGCTGATAGATCTGCATCTCGCAGTTGCTTGGTCAACTCTCGCTCCTGTATTCTTAGCAACTTTGGCAATCCAGCGATGCTCACTATGCCCGTGGCAACCACAAGAACAAGCGCGACGATGAGTTGGTTAAGAAAAGCGAAAACAAACGCAAGAAGCACTAGAAAACCTACCATAGCCGCTAAGTAATATGCCCTTTCCTTCTTTCGGTGGGCTTGCACAGCGTTGACTACTGCCATGAAACCGAAAAAGGCAACGCCAAAGAGGAAGATGCCTAGGGGAAGACTCAACGACTAGTCACCACAGGGGCTATGTTTCCTTCCGCAATGAGTAGTATGTGAGGCATCCGATGCTATTTAGACAGAGAGCAGCTGAGAACACCAAGGAATCTAGCTGGTTAAGTGTGTAGTTATGGTAGGAGAAGAACGCCATGGCAATCGTGGCTAGAGTAAGTGGCAACCACCAATACTTCCTTCTAAAGCTGACTGGCAACGCAGTCCGATGTTTTGCTGACAAATAAATCGCAAGGAACACTAGGAATAGCCAGCTCAAATATTGTCGGAAAACCCAGACGGCATAGACCGAGATAGCTATTACCGAAAGCAGAAATGCAGCTACTAATCCAACTCTGAATGCCTTGTGCTCAGCCCAACAAGAATCGATTACTCTTTTGAGTCTTCGAATCAACTCTTACTCTCCCACAATTCTTAGGGGCTTAATGGGAGGCGATAGTTTCTTCTTCTGCCTATCCAGTCGCCCATGAATGCTCCTATTACGTATGGGGTAATGAATGCTACAATAAAGGAGAGAAAGGGATCCAAGTGAGTATTCAGGAAGCGACCAATCCCGCTAAGAGCATAAAGTATCCATAGACCGAACCCGATGGGAGTAACCCCGAAGAGTATGTATATGCCCCTATTCACCTTCATGGATGGTCTGACACGGCTGTAGTATGCGATACCTATGCAAAGAAAGGTTAGAGCCACCAAGCCGGTCATTCGTTCCAACGGAACATGCAAGAGAAAATAACCAAAGACCCCAGAAGCGATGGTTGTAAGCAGAATAGCTATCCAGAGAGGCTTCCACCACCAAGGCTTTGAACCCTTAGCCTTGACTCCAGACATGAGCTTTCAAGATAAATAGTCTGATGCCTTTATTTAAGAATTACAGCGAGCAACATAACAACACTGATATGGCACAGAAGACTAGAACCCTCGTCTGCATTCTCCGTGAATCCTTGTCCCGCCTATTGCATAAGCACTTTCTCATGATCAGCGAGGATCCATGTTTTGCCCATTGAATTTCTCCGTCAACAAACTTAATTCAGATTTCGTCAACTCGTAGAATAAGCTTGGGCGCATGCATGCATTTGGGTTTGAGCTAAAACTTAAAGATAGGAATGGCGTGTTCTTAGTGTGCGTCATCATCACCGAAGCTTTGACGACAGGAAAAACGAGGCTATGAGAATTAGAACTCTGAGAATGACCGCGGCTGTTGCCTTAACGCTCTTTACGCTGTTCGCATCCGTAACGTTCAACCGCTTTACGTTAGTGAGAGCTGAGACATCGGATGTAGATTACGTCATCCAGACAAGCGTAACCTTCTCTAACAATGGGACAAACATCTGGAATCTCACCGAGGAAGATCGAGCAATTAGTCTGTTCATGAACAACACGTGGCAGACAGTGTATCTGACAGAGCGTTCTTGCCCTATAGAGCGGAAGGAGACCGACGAGGATGGAAACCCAATAGCTCTACTAGAGCTTCCCAAATCGCAGCTTGACCCTGGTGAAAACGTGACTTATACAGTCACTTACAACGTCGAGTCAAAACCGCGATCGCTTCCGTACCTCAACGAGCAAGAATCTTGGAACCTCACAAGAATTCCACCCGACTTGAGAGATGAATACTGCATAGAAGGCGACACTTGGCAGATTAACGATCCGATGGTCAACGAGACCGCTCACACAATAGCGGGCAGCGAGACAACCGTTCTCTCGCTTGTAGAAGAATTCGTGGCATGGATTTGGAACAACATCGGCTATCCTCCGCAAGACAACCCGAAGATTTCACATGAGGTTCCCTTGTATCCAAACCAGACCCTCCTATATCGGGAGGGCGACTGTGACGACCAGGCCATTCTCTTCATAACCCTCTGCCGAATCCTCGGAATCCCCTCCTTCCTCCAAATAGGCTGCATATACGGTCAGGAGTTCACAGACCAGCAGAGCAGTTGGAACGGCACCGTCATGTCGGTTTTGAAGAATATCGCGTGGCACGGATGGGCGATGGTCTATGTTCCACCGTGGGGATGGCTTCCTGTTGATCTCACGTACGTGATGGGTGGACGCGGCAATCCTATCAACGCGATGACGACGGGCGCAGTAACATCCGAAAGGACTATTCAGTACATGAACATCAGCCAACGAGAGCATCTTGCCGAATCCCGAGAGTATCGCGATCTCCTGATCGAGAACCAATTCCACATTTATCAGGAAGACGAGATGTCCGAGCCTCCTCTTGTCATTGGCATGCCTTCCCAGAATCCTCCGAGGGACAATGTGATGCCTGATCAGGAAGTGAACGTTTCAGTGAGTATAACGAGTGATGAGGGGGAGGTGAAAAATGCCACGTTGTTCTATACTATAAATAATGGGACCAGTTGGGAAAACCGAACTATGAACTACGATGCTTCAACAAGCCTTTATGAAGCCACAATACCCGGCCAGCCTGCTGGAACATGGGTGAAATTCAAAATAGTTGCCTACGACTACGCTGGAAACGACGCCACCAAAGACGGAACCGAACCATACTGCACATACCAGGTAATCCCCGAGATTCCATCATTCTTCATTCTACCAATATTCTTGATTACAACACTCCTAGTAATCATAGTCAACAGAAGAAAACATTCTATCTAACTGCATTTCCCTATTTTCATGATTCAGGTTTGGGCTTAAGTCTTTAGTAGAAGGTGAATGTATGTGATAGCGGGAGGAAGAAGGAGAGTTAATCAGCAAGGAAACAACAGGTGGAGTTCCAGAAGTCATTAATATAACTAATACTCATAGACGCGCAATACGGAGGGATATTCCAGCATACTGTATGGTTTATTCCTCAACAGCCGAGGTGGGGCTGTATAAAACATACCAATAGTTAAAGGAGAGTGATATAATGAAAGCAAAAACAATTACAACAATAATGATAACGCTGTTTCTGGTAAGCATGCTAAATGTGGTAGTAGTTGGGGCAACGTCTACGGTTGAATTGATTGAGTGGCTTCCACCCCTGACAAAGCATGAAGAGTTTGCATTTACGGATGGTAGCACGCTTCCCATCAAGTTCAGGCTTCTGGACGCGGCTGGCAGTTTCGTATTCGATCCAACCGTAGAGGTCACAGTGACATCGATCGGCGATATTCTATTCAGTGACAATTTTGACGATGGCAACTTTGACGGATGGACTCCAGTATTAGGCGACACTTCTTGGTCAGTAACTTCAACTGGTGTGTTATATAACAATGGAACCAAATCCGTTCCCCGCATCTTGGCGGATTCCACGATGCCTTTTACGGACTATATATTCGAGGCAGATGCACGATGCTGGAGTCGTTTGGGATGCGCATTAATCTTTAGAGCTGAGGACCACAACAACTTGTACTCCTTCCAATTAGATTCGGGCATAATACCGCCTGGGGGGTGGCGTTTGCGGCTGAGTAGGTTCTACGATTTCACATGGCCGTCCGAATATTATGATGTGGCTCCCCACGTTGCGTGTCCCGTTCCTACGGGCTACGGTCAATGGCACCATTTGAAGGTTGAGGTTGTAGGAAATCACATAAAATGCTACATCGATGGGATCAAGGTCTTTGACGTAGATGATGAGGTGGCACCAATTACCACGGGCGGAATAGGTTTTAGGACATTCACTTGGTCGAAGGGGGAATTCGACAATGTCACTGTTCGGGAAATAATAGAATGGGAATCCTTCAGCTACGGTGACGGAACAATCGATGTTTCTGAGTCCCTTTACCAATGCAACTTACAAACTAGGGAACTTGGAATGCCCGCTGGCGACTACATGATAACCGTGTGGCTTGAGGGAAGATCAATTCAAGTTGAATCACATGCTTTCGAGTTAGTCGCGCCAGGAAAAGGAAAAGGAAAAGCCTAAGCCAGAAAGCAAAACACACGTTCCCCCCTTTCTCCCTATTTTTTGTTGAATCTGTAATATTGGAAACAAAATAGCACACTATCAGCATAACTTCTTTTTGGTGGTCGATCGATGAACTAATGAGACCATCGGCTTTTCTCGAGTTTGGGTTGGGTTTGGGTTTGGGTTTGGGCTTAAGTCTTTAGAATACGAAAGTGAAAGTCTCTAAAACCGCCAGATATGTCAATGCATATTCAAGTCTCCTTCGAGAATTTCTTGGCATGTGAGAACGTTTTTATTGGCTGGCTTATCCTGAAGTAGACCTGAAGGTGAAAGAATGAAGGCGAGATACCGAGTTCATAGATTCGACGCTAAAATGACAACAGACCAGAGCAAGCTAGAGCAGTTCTTAAATGGTTTAGAAGGTGAAGTCGTGGCGATTATCCCGAACGTTACTCCCAAATTTACCCCTGGGGGAATGGGTGCCAACGTGGACTTTCTTTTGATTGTGGAGAAGAAGGTGAGTTGAGTTGAAAGAATACGTATGCGTGGAAGTTGGACACCATAAAAAGATTGCCGAAACAATCGGGGAATATCAAAGAAAGGGCTGGCGACTCCATACCTATCAAGCGACTGGACAAGCAACCCTTGTCAGCCATTACTTGCTGTTTGAGCGAGGCGAGTGAGCGGGAAAAGCTGACCTTCTCAAAACCTAACCTCCCACTTCTTTTTTCTGTCTGACATACAGTGAAACATTTTAGCTAGTTGCAAAATATGAAAGTCCAAGTAAAACTAC
>Ga0224506_10001228_pt1 | contig 18593 bp, 9 predicted proteins | sample SF_Jan12_sed_USG_2_FD_169108 | JGI IMG/M metagenome (GOLD analysis project Ga0224506, IMG submission 169108) | Sediment microbial communities from San Francisco Bay, California, United States - SF_Jan12_sed_USGS_8_1 | ecosystem: Environmental > Aquatic > Marine > Sediment | place: USA... | reverse complement strand
CCGAGCAAGATCTGTTTTGAAGTAACCGAAACCGTAGCTATTTCAAATCTAAGTGCGGCGATTACATTTATCGAAGTCCTCAAGCAGGTCGGCTGTCATTTTGCACTGGATGATTTTGGTAGTGGATTATCATCATTTGGCTATTTAAAGAAACTGCCGGTCGATTATCTGAAAATCGATGGTATGTTCGTAAAAGACATGGTCGATGATCCGATCGATCACGCGATGGTGAAATCGATTAATGATATTGGTCAGGTGATGGGCATGCAGACCATCGCCGAGTTTGTCGAGAATGATGAGATCAAGGGTATGTTGAGAGAGATCGGGGTTAACTATGCTCAGGGATATGGTATCGAAAAACCACAACCACTAGATGAGTTACTTGTCCTCGCAAAAAGGTGATGAAAGTTATTTGTAGTCCATTTCAATAAACTCCGGCTGCCAGTTAAATGGTATTAGTCATACGACTGCTCAGGGTCGACTGAAGAAGTTGCCAGGATAAAAACAAAGGTCAGCTTTCCAGTTAGCTGTCATTCATTTAGCAGTTGGGAACGAGTACTGTCGGCCAGGTGCGGTCATTGATATATAAAGTAATGCACGAAAATCTATCAGCTGTGACAAGATAAATATCTATAATTTAGGAGAGATAGTTGCCTTAACTTATTGTATTCAAATAATTTACCATTATAATTTTATATCAAATAAATAATGTAAAGCTGTCCACTAAAAAGCTTGTTGGGATATTTAATAATCTTAACTTTCTTCAGCTTTCACACGGAGATTTATTCATGCATAGAAAACCATGGCCAATTGTCATATTAGCCCTTCTACACTTACTTGAACCCCTTCCCAAAATTGTTCTCTACGCCTATAGGACCGATACAGATATTTTTGTATTTACCCAAATGTTCTTTGGGCATGAAAACTTCGTGAATGTGCTCGAATTCTTCCTGCTTTTTCCGATAGCCGGATTTGCCATTTGGATGGTAAAAAGGTGGTCGCTACCAGTTTTTATATTAATAGAAGGGTATGTTTTATTCACTCATATCAGAGGCCACCAGGAAATTCCCGATGTGGTTTCCCTACCACTGATATCCTTGTTTATCGTCTTGAATATCAGTGTCGTTACTTACTTTTTAATCCCTGCTGTACGAGTAGCTTATATGGATCCAAAGCTACGCTGGTGGGAGAGTAAAACCAGATATAAAGTAGACATGAATGCCAAATTTGAAGATGAATCGGGAATACACGATATCAAACTTTCTGATATTGCTGAGGGAGGCGCTTACGTATTGTCCGATATGAATACCGACTTAAAAAAGCATGGTCACATCTCTTTCACCCATTTGAATTTTAGTCTCAAAATTGAAGGCGAAATTGTTTACTTTGGAAAGCCAGGGGTGAGTGAATTTGGATTTAAATTCAACAATCTAGATCCAAAGACCAATAAAGACATCAAAAAGTTAATGCGCGCTATCAAAAAGCAAGAGGCCGAAAGCACCAGACCAATGGATATTTGGTATAAAGATTTTAAAAAATGGATTGCCGAACTTTTCACAACCGGCAAAGGGCTTATACCAGATCCGCCAAGATAACAAAAAAGCTAGAAAGCTTTAGTCAAAGGCGTAACGGAGAATTACAACGTTGGCGGAATAACTAGAAATAAACATAACGAATCCATGTACCGAACCAGGGTCGGCTGAAGTCGGAGCTCTCAAAAAAGATGTTAGAGAATGTCTCAGTTGGGTCGACTCCAGAAGTTGCCAGGTTAAAAATGAAGGTCGGCTTTCCCGTTAGCAGTCGTTCATTTCACTACTGGGAACTAGTGCTTTCCGCCAGAAGCGGGCATATGTATGTCTGCCCCGATCGCCTTGTTCATGGCCAGCGCCATTTCATGCTTGTCGATGGGTTTTGAGATATAGCCGTTCATGCCAGATTCGTAATAGGAATCGATATTCTCTTTCATCGCATCGGCGGTAATGGCAAGAATTGGAATGCGGGATTTTTTATCGCTCGATTTCCGGATGGCTTGCGTTGCCTGCATTCCATCCATCTCGGGCATTCTTATGTCCATCAATATAATATCGAAATTGCCGTTTTCGTGCGCTGTTACCGCTTCCAGGCCATTTCCCACGATCGTTACCTTATGCCCGTAGCTCTCCAGATGTTTTTGTATGACGAATTGATTTACCCGGTTGTCTTCGGCTAGAAGAATGTCCAGGGACCGGGTCGCTTCCAGCTTAAAATCGGATGGCTGAACCGCTTTATCAATATGGTCGGTTGTGGCTGCCTTATAAGGGATGGTGAACCAGAACAGGCTCCCCACTCCCTTCGAACTTTCAACACCGATATCGCCTCCCATCAAACGCACCAATCGCAGGCAGATAGCCAGGCCAAGTCCGCTACCCTCGTATTTACGCGAGATCGAAGCGTCGGCCTGGGTAAACTCGGTGAACAGTTTCTCGACGGTTTTATCGCTCATGCCGATTCCAGTGTCTTTCACGCTGATTTTTATCACTGGAGGATTTTCACCATTTTCCAGCAAATCCCCAATCACCTTAATCTCTCCCTCCTTGGTGAATTTAATGGCGTTGCCGACCAAATTGATCAAAACCTGCCTGATTCTTGTTGGATCCGAATTGATATACTCCGGGAACCTGGGTCCGCAGTCGATATGCAATTCCAGTCTTTTGTCGGTACTGCGGGTGTGTCTAATTTGTGACATTGCCTCGGCCATCAAATGGCATAGATTAAAGTCAATGTTTTCAATTTCCATTTTCCCGGCCTCTACTTTCGACATGTCCAGTATGTCGTTTAACAGGACGAGTAATGAATTGGCTGATTTTTTAATTCGCTTGACCTTGTCCCTGGCTTCAGAGGCTAACTCGTCCTCAAGTAACAGGTCCGCGAATCCAATGACACCGGTCATGGGCGTTCTTAACTCATGGCTCATCGTGGCAAGGAATTGCGATTTCGCCAGATTGGCGGCTTTAGCCTGCTCCGTCGTTTCGAGAAGTATCTGGTCTAGTTGCTTGCGCTCGGTGACATTTCTACCGGTCCCACGGTAACCGGTAAAGTTACCGGCATCATCGAAAACCGGTTGACCGCTGATTGATACCCATGTTTCCTTACCTTCGACTAAACGCGAATATACAAAATCCCGAAATGGTTCATGTCGTTGAAGGGTAGTCAAATGTGCTTCGATTTTTTCCGGTTCAACCCCTCCGATATCAATATAGCTCCTTTTCTTACCCAACAAGTCACCGGCTTTCATTCCCGCAAATTTCTCCAATCCTTCGGAAAAATAGGAAAACTCGAGCCTTTCGTTCATTTCCCAGAACCAGTCTGAAGTTGAGCTCGAGAAATCCCTGAAGCGCTTTTCATTATTTGCTAATTCCCGGGTTCGTTCGTGGACTTTTAACTCCAACTCTTCGTGGTTTTTGTTTAATTGCTGTTCGAGTCGTTTACGGTCGGTAATATCCTCGACGATAGTAAATACCCTTTCCCAGTGGTCTTCATCACCCCCGGCTATACTGCTAATCAGTCGGATGTAGAATTCCGACCCATCCAGGCGATACTCCGTAATTTCGGCATAATTGATTTTCGAGGAGCTGGCGAGGGCTGAGATTTCTGTTGCATAGAGATCGGCCCATTGATCATTCCACCAGCTCCTTGGGCTTTCCTCGTAGCGAATATAGTCCTCGATGGAATCGGCTTCGTATGTTTTCAGTAAACTATCGTTGACGCTGGTAACGGTTATTGTGTCTACGATGTTCAGCAAAAGATCTTGATTACAGATTAAATATGCCTTTAAATCTTCGACGCCTTCCGACTTCAGCTTCTCGACAGTTTTTTTGATCTCGGACCAGTTCTGTTCCTGTATCCCCAGTGGAAGCATGGAAAACAGGGAGCTATAGCGCTGTTCACTTTTATGTAGTTTACGCAACGAATCCTGTTGAATGGTAATGTCCTGAATGGCGCCATAGGATTTTGTAATTACGCCATTCTCTTTCTTTACGCTATATTCTGTTTCACGCACGTAGCGAATTTCACCATCAGGCCTGATAACCCGATAGTCGAAAGCGTGGACTAAATTACCAGGCTCATCCGCACGCACGACGAAGTTGATATTATCCATGTAGTATGCACGGTCGTCAGGATGAAGGTATGCAAGATAGTCTTTTTCACATTGATATTGTTGGTAAAGTGACTCCTGGCTGACCCCCAGGATGCCAGCCATTTCCACGGAGAGATAGGCAGGTTTTTGGGCTATTTCATCCCACTCCCAATAGCCGATGTTAATCGCATGGGACAGGGTTTTATGGAGTGTCTGCGTAAAATCAGATTCCGCTTCACGTGATTTTAATTTTTCCCGTAACCTCTCTATTTCATCTACAAGCGCCTGTTTCGATAAGCTCGATCTGGATGGTTTTAGAACGTCAGGCATTAGACTCCGGGCAGCGATTCAAAAGAGATGATCTACCGAGTATAGGACATATTCATCGGAACACCACCACTGGCCGACGTGGCAATGGTTTTAGGCACTTTGAGAATTATCGATTAAGAGTCCTAACCCACTCGGGCTCATGGTGAGCGGGTTCGCGGAAATGGAAGATGCCAAATTCAATGCAACGGAATTTGCCAGGTTAAAATTGAAAGTTCGGCTTTCCAGTTAGCTGCCGTTCATTGGCAGTATCTAATAGGCAAAAATCGGCTAACAGTCGTCATTTTCACTTTACTGATCCAAATGGAATTGAATATATCTTATGCTCAGATACTTATGCACTAATTTACCTGAAATACTATAATACATTACTGTTCTGCAGTATTTCTCAGGAGAGAGATGACCGACCATAAAGATATCCTCGAAGAACTGAATAAACACATTCCGTTGCGCGAAAAGCTGATTGCTACCCACAAAGTTATCAGTGAATTTTTTCCGTTTATTGTCCGTATATCAATTGCGGTTTATGACCCGCAGACGAGTATCCTAAAAACATACTTGCATAGCAGTGGTGACGATAATCCTCTGGACCATTATCAGACCCTTATCGACAATGCGCCATCGCTTAAAAAAATACTGAAAAATGGCTTGCCGCGCGTGATTAATAACATGCTGACATTTGAGCAGGGCAAGCGTGAGCATACCAGGAGAATTGGACGGCAGGGATATGCCGCCAGTTATACAATGCCCATGTTTAATAACGGTAAATTTATCGGATTCATTTTTTTCAACTCAGATCAAAAGAATGTTTTTCTTGAAAATGTTTTACGTCAGATAGATATTTATGGTCATTTGCTATCTTTGATGGTGATTAATGAACTAGCATCGATTCACACATTAACTGCAGCGGTTAAAGCTACAGGCAACATTACCCATACTCGTGACCCGGAAACCGGCAGTCATCTTGATCGTATGTCTCGTTATAGTCGACTTATTGCCAACACAGTAGCCGATAAGTACCAACTAAATGACGATTACATTGAACATATATTTATGTTTTCTCCATTGCACGATCTCGGGAAGATTGGGATTCCCGACAATATTCTGCTTAAACCCGGCAAACTGAATGGTAACGAAAAAACAATTATGGATACTCATGCTCACATAGGGCGTGTAATGATCGATGATCTTCTTGAAAGCTTTGGTCTTGAGAATTTCGAACACATAGATATGTTGCGCAATATTGCTGAGTTCCATCATGAATCGGTAAATGGGGAAGGATACCCACTAGGCATAAAAGGTGACAACATTCCGCTTGAGGCCCGTATCGTGGCAGTCGCCGATGTATTTGATGCGTTAACCAGCGAGCGCCCGTACAAAAAGGCGTGGTCTAATAACAGCGCCATTCAGGAACTTAAAAAGATGGCAGGTGAAAAACTTGATCAGGACTGTGTTGATGCGCTAATCCAAAACCTGGATGAAATCGAACAAATACAGAAGCAATTTAATGAAAATATTTAAGACTAAGCAATATGAATGAATCAGTAAATGCGGAACAATCCGGCAGCACTGATATTCATCATACCGCTGTCCTGGCTGAACAGACTTCGCAAATCTATGCCGCAGTCAACAATGCGATAATCGCGACTATTATTAATGCTTCCATACTGGTTTTCGTCCTGTGGCCAGTTATTGATCACAATATATTACAGATATGGCTAGCAGCTATCTTTCTGATCAGCCTGGTACGCGGTATTAGTGCATACCTTTATAATAAAACAGGCCCTCATTTACAAAAAGCATCTCTCTGGTACCGCCGGTTTCTTATAGGCAGTTTGCTGGCTTCACTGGTCTGGGGAGCATCCTCGATTTGGCTGTTCCCTGTAAACGATCTAGCACGCCAGGTGTTTCTTGCTTTTGTTATTGGTGGCATGGCGGCTGGCGCTGTTACCAGTTTGTCATATATGAAACTACCCATTTACTTTTATTTGTGTTCAGCCTTAATACCATTGCTGATTCGGTTTATTTATAGTGAAACGGAATTGGGGATTACCATGGCTTTCATGATTGCTCTCTACCTTCTCATGATGGTTATTGCTGCGAGTCGTACCCATTCCACCTTTAAAAGTAATATTCTCCTGCATATTGAGAGTGTTGAGCGAGAGCGGTATATAGCGCAAAAAGTCGAACAATTACAATCCGTGGTAACAGCAGCGCCACTGGTACTATGGTCCAACGATAAAAACGGGGTGTTTACACTTTCCGAAGGCAGCGCCCTGGAGAAAATGGGACTTAAGCCTGGTCAGATAGTGGGACAGTCTGTGTTTGAGTTCTATGCTGACTATCCCGAAGTGACAGCAGCAGCCAGGCGAGTACTGTCCGGGGAGTCCTTCATGACGGAATCCGAGGTCAGCGGACGCTTCTTCGAATCCCATTACACCCCTCACATCAACGGACAAGGTGAAATACTAGGATGCATCGGTGTCGCGGTGGACATCACCGAGCGCAAGCTTGCCGAGGCCGATCTTCTCGAGGCCAAAGAGCAGGCCGAAGATGCGAACAAGGCCAAGTCTGAATTTCTCTCCCGTATGAGTCATGAACTCCGCACGCCTATGAATGCAGTGCTGGGGTTCGGCCAGCTCCTGGAAGTCGACGCGAAACTCAACGAAAAACAGCAAAAATACGTAGAGCGCATTCTTAGCGCCGGAAATCACCTGCTGGTGCTCATTAACGATGTGCTTGATCTGGAACAGATAGAGCGTGGTCGGATTCAATTGTTTATGGAGGCGGTTGATTCAGGCGAAGCCTTGCAGGAATGCGTCGACCTGGTTCAGTCACTTGCAGAGAAGCACCAGATAAAGGTGGAGAATCAGGTGACACTAAACAGCATCCCTACGGTCTGGGCAGATAAGATACGGCTCAAGCAAGTATTGCTCAATCTGATATCGAATGGGATTAAGTACAACCGTGAGGGCGGTCAGGTGATTGTGAGTTGCGAAGACACTGGAGAGGGGATGTTGCGCATCAATATTTGCGATACTGGCCCGGGGATTCCCGAAAAAAATATAGCGGATCTGTTTGAGCCCTTTTCACGCCTGGGCGCTGAGAAAAGTGGTGTCGAAGGTACAGGTATTGGACTCACCATTTGCCAACATCTGGCGAAGCTCATGGACGGGGAGGTCGGCGTGGAGACCACCCTGGGTGAGGGCAGCAGGTTCTGGGCAGAATTCAGGCAGGCTAGATATTTGCAGCCTGAAGGTCTGCCAAGGGGCCAGGGTGTGTGAAAATTCCAACATGGGTCGGTAGTATGCATTCGCACAATTGCCCTGTACGGCTCAGTTCGGTCAGGAACGGTCACAAAGGCCTGCGAAAGAATCCTCGATTGAATTACACCGAAAATCGGCCCTCAGAGGCTACCACAACGTAATTACACCATCTGTTTTGACAACATATGCATCTGTTGTGGACCTGCCTGAGCTGCCAGCGATTACATAATTATTATCAGTAGATATTGCAAGTGAGTAACCTCGTGCACCACGTGCTCCGCCAAAGCTTCTATGCCACTCATAATTTCCTGAGGCATCAGCCTTCACCAGGACCATTCCTCCACCGGTCATTGCGTAGCCACCATCACTAGTTAACTGCAATGAACGGGCATATGAGATTCCTTCTGTCAAAAAAGTATTTTCCCAAAGCAGGTTTCCATTGGAGTCAGTTTTCACTAGATACATATGAACGAAGGCTTCCCAGGACTCAAAAGACTTTTCTCCGGCTATCGCATAACCACCATCCGGGGTAATACGAATGGAATACCCAACATCATCCCAAGCACTGCCAAAAGTCTTTTCCCACTCAAAACTCCCGTTAATGTCGGTTTTGACAAGGTAAACGTCTGAATCATAGAACGTATTTGGTTTTGACTGTCCAGCTATTATGTATCCACCATCCGGTGTTTGTTGTACATCGTGTCCCTCGGAGTCATATTGACCTAACAAGCTCTCCCAAAGATGATTCCCACTACTATCAAATTTATTCAAAGCAATAGACTTATCCTTCTTTCCTACAACGATATAGCCCCCGTCAATTGTTTTTTGTATTGAGTTTGCAGTGTACCTGCCTACTGCCCCTGGAGTTATTACGTGATCCCACAGAAGATTTCCGATGGAGTCGGTTTTTAAAATATACATTCCCGGCCATTTATTACCTACGGCAACGTACCCCCCATCATCAGCCTGTACTATTGAATTTGCTATTTCGTCTTCTATTCCTCCAAAAGCCGCTTCCCACTCCAGTAATCCAGAATCGTCAATTTTAATCAGGTAAAAATCTGTCCCCCCATTGCCCATTGAAGCTGTCCCTCCAGCAACGATATAACCACCATCAATAGTCAGCCGTATATCATGAGCTTTATCGTTATCGCTTCCACCAAATAATGTAAGCATTGGTGCGGAGATTTTAACCGTATCAGTGTCAGGTATTATTCCAGAGGCTAGATTTGAATCGGATACAGTTAATTGAACTTCATACGTCCCTTCGGCATCGGCAACAAATGTGGCTACCGGATTAAAGGAGTTTGTAGGCAGCGGGCCTGCAGTACTCCCTTTGGGAAGATCAAGGAATTCCCAGTCATAAATCAAGGGCGTACTTTCAGTGGTATAACTGGCGCTACCATCAAGGGTTACCGTTTCACCCAATCCGACATAATGATCCAGACCAGCAACAGCAACAACTCTGTGACTACCGCCTGAATCACCACCGCCACCACCGCATCCGGATAAAGTATAGCTAATGATCAATGCACTAGTAACAAGTGCCATAACCTTCATAGTAATGCTTCCCGTTAAGCCAATTTTATTTTCTGCCTTTGCTACATTATTTTTTTGATGAAGGTCAATTAATCGATTCAAAATGGATTCAACTTTTTGGACGTTTTAGTTTTGTGAAAGTAATACTGACTTCAGGGAAATTTCGAGAGTAATCGACTATTTGTGATAAGCCTCCATTAAAAATTTCGGTCCTTGATAGTCGATTATCGTGATGAGCTAAACCATCGCCCCCGACTCTATCTAAAACTGAGTTGTTTCTGCACCAATTCCCTGATTTTACTGAAATATTCTTGACCTCTATCAACTGAAACTGGCACAGAGGTGTCCATAATATTTAAAAGTGTCTTCAAGGTATCTGCGTAGAGAATAATCTTTAATAGGTGCACCCTGATGCTAAATCAAACTGACTTAACCACTCCCCAGCCTGCCAGCCTTAGCTATGAATTTGTACCCGGGGGTGAAGCCGAGCCGCTTGATGAACATATTGTCGAGATCGTCAGCGACTCCGGTGAAGGCGCACAGAAATGTGGTCAGTTATTTGGAGCGATTAGCGCCCAGATGGGCAATGGCGTCTGGACGGTTGAAATAATCCCTGCCGAAATTCAACCGCCGGCCAGGACTCCCGAGGGGGCTAGCGGTATTCGGGTTCGCGTTGGTTCCCGGCTGATGACGAATATGGGTAATGAGGCTGATTTAGTTATTGCCTTCAATGAGCAGGTCCTCCTGTCCCGGATTGCGGCTGGCGCCTACAAAGAAGGCACTATTGTGCTTCTCGATGATATGTGGGCAAGCGATCCGCTGGAGGAGATCCGTGAAGCCTATGCCAGCGCGCTTGAATACATTAAATCCCGGGGACTGATTCTGCATGAAGTCTCCATCCAGCAAGAATGCCTGAAAGTTATTCCAGACCCGCTGAAAGGCAAAAATATGTTTGTGCTGGGAATGTTGTGCCACATTTATAACCGAGATCCGCAAAAGGGTCTTGCAGAGATCGGTAAAATATTCCGTCGGAAAAAAGAGTCGGTGATTCGTTCCAACCAGGAATTGTTTGCAGTTGGGTACGACTATGCGCGTGAAAACGTCGACTATCACTTCGATATTGCTGGAAAAGCAGCGACAGACAAACCCATGGTTGTGATGAACGGGAACCAGGCAATCGGCCTCGGCGTCATGGCATCGGGTATGGAGCTTGTATCCATGTACCCGATCACCCCGGCCACTTCAGCCTCACATTTTCTTGCTGATGATTTCAATCTGACAGGGGGCTTTGTGCATCAGGCCGAGGATGAGATAGCGGCCATTGGATTTGCTATTGGGGCGTCTTATGCCGGAAAAACCGCCTGTACTATTACGTCGGGCCCGGGTATTGCATTAAAGACTGAAATGATTGGTCTGGCGGTAATGGCTGAAATACCCCTGGTCATTATAGATGTTCAACGGGGCGGACCATCGACCGGATTACCGACAAAAGTTGAACAGGGAGATTTGTTGGCTTCCCTGTATGGGGCACCGGGGGACTCGCCGAAAGTCATTCTCGCACCGGCTACGATCTCGGAGTGTTTTCATTTCGTCACGCTGGCAAGACGTCTGGCGGAATCTTTTCGAACACCGGTGCTGGTGTTAACCGATGCCAATCTGGCAACGGGTATGCAACCGTTCGAGAGGCCGGAATGTGATGCTGAATGGTTTGCACCGCCGATCGATCAGTCGGACTGGGATGAGTCAGTAGCGGCATTTGACTGGCACGATGAAACCGGCCTGTCTGCCAGGCCCATACCTGGAATGCGTGGCGGCGAGTATGTACTGACAGGTCTGGCCCATAATCGAAGAAGCAAAATTGCCTATGACATGGTGTCTAATCAAATGGGCTGTGATATGCGAAGCAGGAAGCTGGCGGCATTGGCTCAGACACTGATATCTCCTGAAATTCACGGGGATCAAGAGGGTGATCTGCTAGTGATTGGTTGGGGCTCCACGCTTGGAACGATTGAAGAAGCGGTCGACAATCTGAGGGCGACCGGCAAGCGCGTTTCATCCCTGCATTTGCGGTTTATATCACCACTTGAGCCTGGTCTGCACGACATCTGCACCCGTTTCAAAAAAGTAATGACCATCGAGATGAACTATAGCGATGACCCTGCAGCGTCCCTGATCTCAAAGGAGACCAGGCGATATGCCCAGCTCGCTCAGGTGCTGCGGGCCCATACACTGCTGGATATCGATTGCTGGTCTGTGGTACAGGGGCAGCCGCTTCAACCGGGGAACGTCACCGCAATTATTAAGGAGCGTATCGATGCAATTGCAGGAGCGAAATGATGTTTGGCATTAAGTCTGACTGGTCTTTGGAAGTTAAAGATCGCTATTTCACACTCGACGATTATTGCGGAGTCGAACCCAGGTGGTGTACTGGTTGCGGGGACCTGGGTATTTTAACGGCAATGCATAAGGTTTGCCGTGAGGCGCAATTGTTGCCGGAGAAAATAGTCTCAGTTTCTGGTATTGGCTGCTCCAGCCGGTTACCCCACTATATGGGTACCTATGGCTTTCACGGGCTGCATGGACGTGCGCTGCCAGTTGCCTGCGGTATCAAATCCCGTCGCCCTGATCTGGATGTCTGGGTTGCAACCGGTGATGGTGACTGCTTTTCAATCGGCGCAGCACACTGGGTACATGCTCTTAGATACAATATGGACATCACGATTATCGTCTTTGATAATGGTATCTACGGCTTGACCAAGAAGCAGACTTCCCCGACGACCCCGGAAGAATACCTGACCAATACTCATCCAGGCGGTTCCCTGTTGCCGCCCTTAAATCCCCTGACTGTAACGCTGGGGGTCACCAATGTTTCCTTTGTTGCGCAGATGGTAGACTGGAATCCACCACTTCTGTACGAAACGTTGAAAGCTGCACACGACCATAAGGGCACCAGCTTTGTTCGTATTATTCAGCGCTGCCCCGTTTACATGGAGCAGCGTAGTCTTGATTTGCAGAATGATCCGGCTGACCTGTTATTACTGAAGCATGACGACGGTATCCCGGTGCCCGATACCGTTCAGAAAATGTTTAAAAATCAACTCGAACACAATCCCTACGACCTGGGTGCTGCTTTTACGGTTGCCGCGAATACTGAAAAAATTCCTCTCGGGCTTTTATATAGAAACCCGAACGCCAGGCGATATGATGAGATGACCCGGCGCGGTCTCAATATGACAGACGAGGAAAGGCTCAAGGGGCTTAATGAAGCATTGGACAAGTTTGCAGTCTAGGCAGGTGTAATGTGTTGCTACGAGTTCAGGCAGAAACCACAAAGAAGCTGAATCAGGCAATCGATCCAGCGGCTCAAGTCGTGACGGAATCTACCGCAGTGCACATTCCCGCCGTTGCCGCAATGGATGAAGACAGTACGCGAGAGACCGTTGCGATGTTACGCCGATTTCATCTGGGTGATCCAGATGCGGGCTCCCGATTTGAGCTGCCAGATGTTGGCCATTGGCCGGCATTACTACATGCTTATCGTCACCTGAGACGCTTCCGCTACGAATACCCGCTGCTTCTCATGCCGGCAGCATCTGATCAGAAGGAAATGGTGGTTTCTCTAGAAGACTTTTTGTCCTGCGCGATTCGGGCTTTTGCCGGAGCAGAGAGCGATGCTCGGATACTTAAGGATAATCTGGCATGGCTGGATAACTGGATACGCGATCATTTAACCGGTCACGAGCAGCCGGAACCGGCCATACCCTTAGTACAAAAGGCAGCTAATGCTTTACTGGCACAGCTGAAACTGGCGGGGGATAACCTGGCTGCATTGAGCGATGATCTGGAGCAACTGGTCGCGCAAGTGCCTTTTGGATCCGATTTCCTTGCGTTGAATGCCAACGCTCCTTTCTATCTATTTCAACATGTCACGTATTGCCATCGCGCTGAGACCCGGCGGACATTCGAAGCCAGGGTTGAACAGGGCATTTACGGACTTAAACAATTGCTGGCTGTTGAAGAGGAAAAGAGCAGGGACAGTGATTCTTCCCGGGCAGGACCGGGTGCTCAGTTTCTCGATGCTGAAAATTTTTCGTCGATGGTCAGTCACCGTCATCGCGGTACCGTGGCCATGCCAAAAGCGCGTCGCCAGAGAATTGAGCAGTCACTGCAGCAGCTGAAGAAATTCTCCGAAATACCCACGGAATTGCTTCGCATGATTGTTCGCCATGGCAGTGTCAGCAATCTTTCAGATCAAAAGTTTAATGCGATGATATCGGAAGATCCCTGCACAGAGGCTTTACGCCAGTATGATGAGCAGGCAGAGCTGTGGTCAGGCCTGTTTTCAGCGCTGCGTATTGCTGAACTTGAAGTTGAAAATCAATATGACGCCAGTGTGCATGATTCCTGGTTTCAGAGTTTTGATGCCGATGCATTTTCTGCTGACGAACTGTTAATGCTGCCTTCAATAGTAGCCGTGGAGACCACCACCCATGCGGCTGGTACGCACATGCCCTCGTTTTCACGGGTATTGAACTCGGGTAAACCGATTCAGATTTTGATGACAGTAAGTGCTCATGGAAATCCAGAACAGGCTGGGGAAGATCCGTTGCATGGATTCAGGATGGAACTCGCCTATATTGGTATCGGTCATCGCGAGGCGGTGGTCAATCAGGCATCGACTGCAAGAATGCAGTCGATGGTGAATGGATTTGCCACTGCGCTAAACAGTACGCGGCCGGGGCTGCATCTGCTGCATACGGGTTTCACGCAGGCCCAACCGCTGCATCCCTGGTTGCTGGCGAATGCCGCACTGGAAAGCCGTGCTCATCCTTCTATCAGGTTCAATCCGGCTTTTCTGGGCGGTGGTCAGGTTGATTTTGATGATAACCCCTGCAACGAAGACGATTGGGCCGGCGGTGAATTTTCCTACCTCGACGCAGACGAGCAAATGATAGAGACTGAACTGAAATTCACCTTTGCCGATTACTGCCTGTTGAAGCCGGACCTGCGGGGGCATTTCAGGCTGGTTCCGCAAGACTGTGACTCGGCTGATTTCGTTGCCGTCGATGAGTTCCTCAATAGCAGTGATTCGAATGGCAGGAAGGTACCATTTGTCTGGTCAGTTGATGACAGGGGCGTACTTGGAAAACTAGTGATCTCACGGGAACTGGCATTTGCCTGCAGAGACCGGCTCGGGTTCTGGCGTAACCTGCAGTCCATGGCCGGTATCCATAATTATTATGTTGATCAGGCGATCCAGCAGGTTCGCCAGCAAGAGCAATCCAGAGCCAGCGCTGAAATCGAAGCAGTGCAACTAGCACATCTGGATGAGCTGGAAAAACTGCGGGATTCGGCCGCCGAGGAAATCATGGGACGCCTGACCGAAGTACTGATGGGGCTCGACCTGTCGGATTCTGCTCTGGGCCTGGTCGGTGATGGACGTAAAACCATACCCTCTGTTTCTCCTAATGCCGACCTGCTGGTGGAGGCTGACGTCGAAGGGATTGAGCCGGAGAAGGCCGACGAACCTGATGTTGATGAAGAGGAGATTAGTTTTAATGAGCCCTGGATCGACTCTATGATGTGTACCAGTTGTGATGATTGCCTGGCGATAAACAAGGTGATGTTCACCTACAATCAGGATAAACAGGCGATTATAAAAGATATTAGTGCTGGTACTTATGCTCAGTTAGTTAAAGCAGCCGAGCTTTGTCCGGCAAAATGTATTCATCCGGGCAAACCGCTGGATCCTGATGAACCCGGCCTCGAAGAACTGATCAGCAGGGCGGAGCCCTTCAACTAATGAACAGCCTGCTGATTGCCCCCTCGATTATGGCTGGCATCGGTTTGTTCTTTGGCGTGATCATCGCGGTTTCAAACAAGTTACTCAAAGTGGATGAAGATCCCCGAATCGAAGGCACCAATGAGCGCTTGCCCGGAACCAATTGCGGTGCCTGTGGCCAACCGGGGTGTCTTGTTTTTGCCGAAAAGCTGGTGTCGGGGCTGGTCCAGCCTGCACAGTGTACGGTTTCTAGCGATGAGGATATTGAAGCCATTGCAGAATATCTGCAGGTGGATGCAGGAGAGCAGGAAAAGTCTGTGGCGCGGCTGAAATGTGGTGGGGGTAGTGCGCAGGCTCATCAGATCGCCGAGTACCAGGGGTTTGACGGTTGTCGAGCAGCGTCTCTGGTTTCGGGCGGCGGCAAGGGTTGTGCCTGGGGCTGTCTGGGCCTGGGTGATTGTGAACTGGCCTGCACTTTTGAAGCGATTCAGATGAACAGCAACGGCCTGCCACAGGTCGATGTCGATAAGTGCACAGCCTGTCCTGACTGTACTGCGGCCTGCCCACGAGATCTTTTCGAGGTCGTACCACTCAGTCATAAGCTCTATGTACAGTGCAATTCACCTCTGGCTGGAGAAGCGGCGACGATGCTCTGCTCAACCGCCTGTGATGCCTGCGGTCGTTGTGTGGCCGATGCCTCGGAGGGACTCATCGAGATGAAGAACAATCTTCCGGTTATCGATTACGGCAGCGGAGCTGTGGCGGAACCCGATGCAGTCTTCAGGTGTCCGACTCTGGCAATTGTCTGGCTGGAGCATGGCCAGTTCCCTGAGCCGGATGAACAAGTGCCGGGTCGTCATTATGGCTGAATTTAAAGACACGGCAATAAAACTCTATCGCCAGTTTTTCGGATCGCCAACTGCTGCAGCGGATCAGGCCGCAGGTATTCAAACCGTCCTTAGCGGGCGCGAGGCCGTGGCATTGGCGGAGGCGACGATATCGCAGACGGCAGTGGTTAGCCGAATACCCGCTAGCCGTGACAAATTCACGGCTTTTGAGGCGGAAGCGACGCTAAATGCATTTGCTGAGCCTCTCTCTACTTTGCAGGCAGAAGATGCAAGAGGCGCAATGAGTGCGGCAATGGGATTGTGTCTAGCTGGCCGACGCGCAGCAGTGTTATTGAATGGTCAGGACATATCAACTGTACAGGATATGCTGTTTTCAGCCAGCGGCAGACATCTTCCTCTGATCGTGCATCTGACCAATACGGCAATGTCTGGACATGGATCGGCCGCTGGCAGTGGGCACGAGGGTTTTCACCTGAGCTGTGACTCCGGCTTTTTTACGCTGCAGGCCTCCAACGTGCAGGAAGTTGTGGATTTTTCATATATCGCCCGCCGGGTAGCCGAAGTTTGCCTGATACCCGGGCTTGTTGCGATGGATGCCGGTCAAACTTCTGAGGCCTTTCAGGATGTGCATCTGCTATCGGCCGATCAGATAAGACGTTTTGTCGGTTACGCCGACGAAAATATGATGGTTCCCGATGTGGCCCAGCGTTTGCTGTTTGGTCGGGAGCGTCGTCGTCTGCCTCGATGGCAGGATGCTGACAGTCCTATATTGCAGGGGGCTCGTTTTGATCCCGAAACCTTCATGCTGGGTGCGCTGGGTCGAGAGGTCTTCTTTGAGGATCAGCTGGAATCGATTTTCTCTCAGACTTTCGACGAATTTCAGGCGCTTACGGGTCGTCGACACCAGGCTATATCTGAATACCGGATCGCTGATGCTGATGTGGTTTTTGTTGTACAGGGCAGCGCTGTAGAAACCGTGCGGGCCGCAGTTGATGTGCTTCGAACAGAGCAGCGCGTCAAAGCGGGTGTGCTTGGGATTCTGCGTCTGCGCCCATTGCCGGTAACAGAAATATCAGAAGCGCTGGCTGAAAAACGAAGTATTGTTGTCATGGAGCGATTGCTCTCACCTCCGGGTACGACGGGACCTTTGAGTCGCGATATTCGAAGTGCGCTGGACAGTCTCAGGGCCGGGCCGTTATGTCATCAGGTTAGTTACGGCATTGGTGGTGCCGCGTTGCGCGTTGCAGACATCCTCTTGATACCAGCCAGATTGTCGAGTTCTACTAGCCCGCAAAAGTTTGCGCTCGGTGTCGACTACATAAGACCTCAGGACAATCACCCGAAGCGCGACGTTTTGCAGGATTCGGTGCAACGCGCTTATCCGGGGCTGGCGTCGAAGGGCTTGAAATCGGCTGATACATCGGCGCTTATGCCCGTAGATCTGCTGTCGTTGGCGATTCATGACAGCAACGATGTCAGACTCGAAAATACGCTGAAAGTGGTGAGTGAGTTGTTACATGCCCTGGAGGGAGGAAGCGTTCGTGGCACATTGCGAAGACGGGCGACTGGCGAAGCCTGCCTGATCCACCACGTCGACAGCTTCAACCACCCGGGTGACGATGCGGAGCTGGACATGCTCGTACTAACCGATCCGCGGCAATTAATTGATGACCGGTTACTTAATCGCCTGCGTCAGCACTGCGCAATCGTGTGGATTGGTGCAAATAGACCGACCTGGCAGATAGCTGAAACTGTACGAGAAAAATTAAAGGCTGCCAACTGGCGTTTTTTTAGTGCGGATACTCCCGCCGGGTCTGTTGATGAGTTTGTGGGCATAATTTTTTCGGTACTGATTCAAACCGGGAAAAAATCCTGTAAAGAGCGCCGGTTGCTGGCGGCCCGCCAGTCTGCCCTGAAAATTCACAGCAAGAGTGAGAGGGATAAGTCGGCTGAACGTTTACAGCTGGGGCTGAATGCCTGTGTCGAGGTCGATCCCGACTCCCTGATCCAGTCCGCAATAATGCCGCTACGCTGGGATGGGGGTACACCCGTCTATGCGCGATCACTGGGGCGAGGCGATAGTCAGTTTGACAGCCTGCCGAGATTCTGGGACCAGACCGGTGTATTTTTTAATGATGGCGAAGCCGATCAATTGACGGTTGATCCCTACCTGGCGACCGGTACGATGCCACCTCTGAGTTCAGTCTTCAATAGCGTTAATCAGGATTACGATGAAATGCCGCTGTTTAGCCCCGGGCTTTGTACCGGCTGCGGCAACTGTTGGAGCGTATGCCCGGATAGTGCGCTTGCGGTGGTGGCGATGAGTCCGGCAGCGCTGATCGAAACCGGTCTTGGTCTCGCCAGTGGAGAGGCCGTGCGCCAGGTATCCAGTCAGCTCGCTACCAGAATCAATGCTCAGGCCAGGAAAAGAGAACTGGCCTCGACCGCCGGCCCTGCCATAAGGGCAGAATTCGAATGGCTGAAAGAGAAGATGGAGATGGCACCCGAACGACTGGCGCTAGTCTCTGACGGTATAAAGAATATCACCAGGGAACTGGAAGAGTTGCCGCTGACTGTCAGTAAACCATTTTTTGATAGCGCTGAGCAGACCTGTAAAGGTAGTGGTGAATTACTTTCGATCGTAGTCAATGTGGATGCCTGTAAAGGATGCGGTATCTGTGTTAACGCTTGTGAGCCACAGGCCCTGTCGCTGG
>Ga0224506_10001225_pt1 | contig 18607 bp, 14 predicted proteins | sample SF_Jan12_sed_USG_2_FD_169108 | JGI IMG/M metagenome (GOLD analysis project Ga0224506, IMG submission 169108) | Sediment microbial communities from San Francisco Bay, California, United States - SF_Jan12_sed_USGS_8_1 | ecosystem: Environmental > Aquatic > Marine > Sediment | place: USA... | reverse complement strand
TTCGCGCAATGTTTCACCTAAGCGGATATCATCAAATCTTATCTTTCCATCCCGAGCCGCTATAATTGGAATCGAGTAGGGTTCCCATTCAAAAAGGGTTGCTCCTTCAGTTACCGAATCACCATCGTTGACTCTTAACACCGCCCCTTTAGGAACCGTGAGAGGCAATACCTTACCGTCACCGGACAAAGTCAGCCGTCCTGGTTCTAGAACTACAATCTCGCCATCCGAACGTTTTGCCGTGTTTAATTCCTGGAATTTCGCCTGACCCGGAAATTTTGCCGTGGCTTTGGTCTGTTCCGCAATTCTTGTCGCAACCCCACCGACGTGGAATGTCTTTAAGGTCAACTGAGTGCCGGGTTCGCCGATCGATTGTGCCGCGATAATGCCAACCGCTTCGCCAATTTCGACCAATCGGTCGGTTGCCAGGTTACGACCATAACACTTGACACAAAGACCGGTAGGTGCCTCGCAAGTTAAAACCGAACGCACTCTCACTTTTTCAATTCCGAAATTCTCAATCTCTTCGGCGGCTTGGTCGGTTATCTCTTCACCCGCATGCACAATCACTTCTCCGGAAAGAGGATTTATGATATCATCGAGTGCAATTCTGCCTGAGATACGTTCGGATAAAGACTCCACAATTTCTCCACCTTCACGCAGGGCAGTAATCTCCTGACCCAAAATCGTGCCACAGTCCTCCATCGTAATAACTACATCATGGGCAACATCGACCAACCTTCTCATTAAATATCCGGCTTCCGCCGTCTTCAGAGCCGTGTCGGTTAATCCTTTTCGGGCGCCATGGGTCGAAATAAAATACTCCCAAACCGAAAGCCCTTCCAGGAATGAACTCTTAATCGGAGTCTCAATTACTTCTTCACCTACCGCTCGACGTTGCGGTTTTGCCATCAATCCCCTCATACCACAAATCTGTGCTGCTTGCGTCCTTGAACCACGAGCACCCGAATCAATCAACATGAACATCGAGTTAAAACCATCCTGGTCTTTACTCAAATCTTCCATTAGTGCTTCTTCCACTTCGGCGGTAGCCATCGTCCAGGTATTTACGACCTGATTGTACTTTTCACTTTCCGTGGTCAAGCCCCGCTCGTAAGCTTTATAGACTTTCTTCAGTTCATCTTCATGCCGTTTCAGTATTTGGCTTTTCTCCTTGGGAAGAATCGCATCGCCGATACCGATCGAGAGTCCAGAAGCGGTTGCTATTTCGAAACCCAAATCTTTCAAACTATCCAGGAGCTTAGTCGTCATATCACTGCCATAGACTTTATAACAGCGATTGACCAGGGTAGCCAACTTACCCTTATCATAGACCTCATTAACAAATCGTAACTGCTCAGGTAATATTTCATTGAAAAGGATACGTCCAACCGTTGTTTCAAACGACTTACCATTATAAATAAATCGAACTGGCATATGAACCTCAAGGTCACCCAGCGCATAGGCAGAATCAACTTCAGCAAAACTATCAAATACTTTTGCTCTTTCTTTTTGGCTCAGGGGTTTTCTGGCTTTGGTTAGATAATGAATACCAGCGACGATATCCTGGGAGGGTGTCATTAGGGGACGACCATAGGCTGGTGACAGAATGTTGTGACAGGAAAGCAGTAAAACCGCCGCCTCTAATATTGCTTCTGGTGTTAATGGCACATGCACTGACATAGTGTCGCCATCAAAATCGGCGTTGAACGGTGGACAGACCAATGGATGAATCCCAATTGCTCGCTGTTCGACGAGAATCGGGAAAAAGGATTGAACCGAAACTCGATGCAGGGTTGGTGCCCGGTTCAATATTACCGGGTGTTCTCTTGTCACTTCTTCGAGAATTTCCCATACTGCGGGCGCCTCTTTTTTATATAAAGACTTTGCTCCCTTTTCACTTTCTGCCAACCTTTTCTCTTCGAGTTGCCGTAAAATCATCGGCTTAAAGAGTTCGAGCGCCATTTCTTTTGGGATACTGCATTGCGTAAGCTTTAAATTTGGGTCAACCACAATTACCGAACGTCCCGAATAATCGACGCGTTTACCTAATAGATTGCGGCGGAATCTGCCCTGCTTACCACGCAATGCCTCACATAGTGATTTTAGAGGTCGGTTTGCTTTGCCGCGGACCGGTCGAGGCCGATTTTCATTATTGAACAAGCTATCCACTGCATCTTGGAGCATCCTCTTTTCATTCTTTAAAATGATTTCCGGTGTCTTGATACTCAATAGGTGTTTAAGACGATTATTACGTACAATTACCCGCTTATATAAATCGTTTAGGTCAGAAGTGGCGTAGCGACCACCTTCCAAAGGTACTAACGGTCTCAAATCGGGCGGGATGACCGGCAGGACATCCAAAATCATCCAGTCCGGTTTAGCTTGAGAGTTACGAAACGCTTCCACCACTCGCAACCGGCGCAGTAAATTGAACCGTCGGGATTTTTCCAGCTTAATCCGTGCCCTTAGGTCTGCTGCCAGGTCGTCCAGCTCAAGTTGTGATAATAAGTATTTCAATGCCGGCGCCCCAGTATTAGCCACCATACCTTCATACCTATTCTCAACCTCATTGTATTCCTCTTCGCTAATCAATTCCTGTTTCTTGTAAGATGAAACTCCGGTCTCCAAGACAATATAATTTTCATAATTTAAGATACTCTCAATTTGATTTATCGAAAGATTAAGAATTAAGCCTACTTTAGAAGGCGTTACTTGATAGAAGATTGGGTGAGCAACTGGGACCACCAATTCGATATGTCCCATTCGGTCGCGCCGGACTGCCGAAGTGGTAACTTCAACCCCGCATCGATCACAGACAATTCCTTTATAGCGAATCTTCTTATATTTTCCACAATTACACTCATAGTCCTTAACCGGACCAAAAATTCTCTCACAGAAAAGTCCATCCCGCTCTGGTTTTTGAGTCCGATAATTTATCGTTTCTGGTTTTGTCACCTCGCCACTCGACCAACCTCGAATCGCTTCGGGCGAAGCAATCCTTAATCTCAATGCATCAAAATCCAAGAAATCACTATCGGTCATTTTCCCTCCTTCTCAGGGATTAATTCTAAACCTAAACCTTGTAACTCTTTAATCAGTACTGAGAAAGAAGCCGGTGGTTTTGGCGGTGGTGGATTCTTACCTCGAATCAAAGCCTCATACAAAGCACTGCGTCCTTCAACATCATCCGATTTTATCGTTAACATCTCCTGTAAAGCATTAGCCGCACCATAAGCCTCTAATGCCCAAACCTCCATTTCGCCGAAGCGCTGCCCTCCAAACTGAGATTTTCCGCCTAATGGTTGCTGAGTTATCAGAGAATAACGACCGGTTGAGCGGGCATGAATCTTATCATCAACCATATGGACAAGTTTCATCATGTACAGATATCCAACCACAACCTTTTGATGAAATGGTATCCCGGTTCGCCCATCATAAAGTATTATTTTACCATCTTCTGGTATACCTGCTTTAACCAATTCTTCCTTAATCATTTTCGGTGTTGCCCCTTCAAATACCGGACAAATTGCCTGGTAGCCAAGCGTCTTAGCCGTCCAACCTAAATAAGTCTCAAGAATTTGACCAATATTCATTCTCGACGGAACTCCTAATGGATTTAGCACCATGTCAACCGGATTGCCGTCCAGCAGATATGGCATATCTTCGACCGGCAGAATTTTTGCCACGACTCCTTTATTACCATGACGCCCGGCCATCTTATCGCCCACCGACAATTTTCGTTTCTGAGCGATAAAGATTCTTATCCAAACCAATACGCCATGGGGTAAATCGTCGCCGCGCTGAATCCGGTCAAGTTCAACCTTTCTCTCCTCGTTAATCAGAATGAGCGATTCTTCATAATTCTTCAACACCTGTTTAATTTCTTCATTTTTCTTTTTATCGGTAAGAATATTATCGAAATTTTTTACTTTGGCTAAACGATTCTCAGCGAAAAGTTCTTCCTCAAACTTTTCGCCGGCTTTAAGCAGGACTCGATCTCGATTATCCTTAACTGTCACCGCTGCTTTTTCGCCAAGCAAAAAATTTCTCAATTGCTCATCCCTTCGCTCCTGGAAAAATTTTTTGCGCAGCTGATATTTTTTCTCGGCATCTTCGGTACGAGTTTTATCCAGCCAACGGGACAACGCATCTTGGGTTCGCCGAGTACTGATTCTTCGTTCAATAACGACCCCGAATACTCCTGGTTCAACCCGCAATGATGTATCACGAACATTGGCTGCCTTTTCTCCAAAAATTGCTCGCAACAACCTTTCCTCCGGTGAAAATTCGGTCTCTCCTTTTGGAGTTATTCTACCAACCAATATATCAGCGGGCGAGACCTCGGTTCCTAAGCGGACGATACCAAATTCATCTAAATTTTTAAGTTCATCCTCGATTGCCCCGGGAATATCCCGTGTAATCTCTTCTGGACCGAGTTTCGTTTCTCGGGCTTGTATTTCGAACTCTAAAATTTGTATTGAAGTAAAACTGTCATCCTTTACTAAGCTTTCTGATACTACAATTGCATCTTCGTAATTGTAGCCACGCCAGGGCATAAATGCGACAAAGACATTTCGTCCTAAAGCCAGTTGACCATGTTGGGTTGAAGGTCCATCCGCCAAAAGGTCACCTTTTTTGACTGATTGCCCTTCCCTAACAACTGGTCGTTGTGTCCAACAAGTATACTGGTTAGATTTCTTAAATTTCCACAGCCGGTGCTCACGTAAACCTGAGGCGGTTCGAACTACCACATTTGAAGCATCAACTTTTACCACCACCCCATCCTCATCTGCCCTGATTAAGGCACTCGATTCGGTAGCAAATCTCTCTTCCACCCCGGTTGCAACTAGTGGTTTTTCTGATTCCAAGAGTGGTACTGCCTGACGTTGCATATTGGCGCCCATCAGGGCTCGGTCCGCATCGTCATGTTCTAAAAATGGAATCATGACGGTTGATGGTGCAAATAACTGTTTTGGCGATACATCCATGTGAGTTACTACATTTGGTTGAACCGTAACGACGTCACCTTTCTTACGTGCTATGATTTCATTGGTGTCAAATTTGCGATTCTCATCCAGTGGTGTGTTAGCCTGCGCAATGATACAACGATCTTCGTCATCTGGACTCAAATATTCGATTTTCCTTGTAACCACTCCTTCTTTGACTTTCCAATAGGGTGCGGTTAAGAACCCAAATTGATTAACCTTGGCAAAAGTAGCAACGGTAGTTATCAAACCAATGTTTGGACCTTCTGGTGTCTCAATTGGGCAGATACGCCCGTAGTGGGAATAGTGAACATCGCGTGCTTCAAATCCTGCCGTCTCTTTAGTTAAACCGCCTGGTCCGAGTGCCGAGACTCGACGTTTATGGGTCAATTCAGTTAAGGGATTGGTCTGTTCCATAAACTGACAAAGTTGGCTCTGGGTAAAAAATTTCATGATTGAACTTACCACGACTCGGGTGTTAACTAACTCTTGAGGATTCAGTTGTGCTTCATCAATAAAAGCGGCTCGTTCCCGAATATTGTGACCAAGTTGCATTAAGGCATAACGAAATTGATCTTCTAATAATTCACCAACTCGTTTTACCCGGCGATTCGATAGATGGTCAACATCATCGGCCGGGAATTGCTTGCCGGCAAAATTCAAAAGTAGTTTAAATATCCCAATCACATCCTCGCGGGTCAGAGCAGTTTCATTTAGCGGGACATTCTTGGCCAGACGTTGGTTAAGTTTGAATCTGCCGACTTTACCCAGGTCGAACCGACGTTTATCAAAAAGCATCCCGACGATCAAATTTTTCGCCACTTCTATTGAATGAGGAGACATTGAACGAAGTCGGTAATAGACCCTTTTTAGCGCATCTTCCTCGGTCGCCGTCTTGTCAGCTCGAATCGTATTTGCGACAATCGTGATTCCAATTTGGTCGGGCGAAACACAATGGACTCTTTTAACATCTTTGGAAATCAGGAATTCTAACATCCCTTCGGTAATCAACTCGCCGGGACGAGCATAAATTTCGCCTTGAGGATCTTCCACTTTAGCCGTAATCACTTGTCCCAATTCCATTGGTTTCTCTTCGACCCGGAAAAGACCACGAAATATATCTTCGTCGGAAAAACCTAACGCCCTAAGAAAAGTAGCCGCCGAGATCCTTCGATTTCGGTCTAAAAGGACAATCATGTTATCATTTTTGCCCACCAGTATTTCAAACCAGGCGCCGCGCAGTGGAACTAATAATGCCGAGCACTCACGGGCCCTTCTTGAAAAGTAGAGACCGGGTGAACGATGCAATTGACTGACAATCACTCGCTCCACACCATTAATAATAAAAGTCCCATTAGGGGTCATAAACGGAAAATCGCATAGGAATACCTCATCTTCTATGATATCAGCAACTTTGGCTCGTTCTTTACTGGTCTCCCTCTTAATCAATCTAAAATTCACTTTCAAGGGTAACGAATAGGTAACACCTTTCAGAAGTGCTTCTTCCGGTGTATATTTCTCTTTCCCAATTTCATATGAGACAAACTCTAAAGTGAATTTTCTATGAGTATCCTCAACTGGGAAAACTTCATTAAAGATTGCTTGTAACCCCTCATTTTGTCTGACGGTTGGTGGTTTGTCGTATTGCAAAAATTCACGAAATGAATCGAGCTGAATCGATAAAAGATTCGGTATTTCAAAGAAAGTTCCAAATTTGGAAAAATCTTTTTTAACCGTTTTCATTACTATTTAATCTCCACTTTTGCCCCAACCTCTTCTAATTTTGTTTTGATCTTTTCGGCTTCGTCTTTGGCAGCTCCTTCCCTTATTGTACTGGGTGTCTTATCTATCAAGTCTTTAGCTTCCTTTAACCCAAGATTGGTTAAAGCCCGGAGTTCTTTCAATACTTGAATTTTCTTGTCGCCCACCGAGACTAGGTTTACCGTAAATTCTGCTTTCTCTTCTTGTTTCGCTGCCGCTTCGCCACCGGCTGAAGCGGTTCCGGGTTGAGCTGCAACTTGGGGAATTGAAGCGATGCCGGTTACTCCAAATTTTTCTTTCAAGGTTTCAACCAGCTCGGCCAATTCTTTAACCGTCAAGGATTCTATTACCTCGACTATTCCTTCAACCGATTCTTTCTTCGTATCTACTTTTTTATTAGTTGTCGTCATCATTCCTCCTTAATATTACAAGGCTTCTTAATATCGGTTAAGAAGCTTTTAATCGAAACAATTATCATGACCATTTTAAATCTTTTTATCACCTTGCTCCTTAACTCTGTTCTTTCTTTTTTTTCAATTGCTCCAAAATAAAAATTAAATCGACGATTAGATTCTCTAGTAAAATAACCAATCCGACCACGGGCTGGGCTAGGACTTGAACTAATGTTGCTTGCAACTCGGGTCGAGCCGGCAGGTTAGCTAAGAAGTCAAATTGCTCGGCTGAGAAAATTGTATCATCAAAATAGGCGCCCTTAATTTTAATTTCAGTAAATTTTTTGGTCATCTCTTTTATCAGTCGCGCCGGTAAGATTGGATCTTCGGTCGTCACAATTAAGGAAGTCGGACCAGTCAGAAAAGGACGGATCGCATCATCAAAACCAAGGTCTTTGAACGCTAAAAGTGCCAATCGATTTTTTACTACTTTTGTTACAATAACCGATTCGCGTAAACGACCTCTTAAGATTGACATATCGTTAGCGTTAACCTGCGAACAGTCGGCGAAATAGATTGCGGAAGCTTTACCAATTAGTGTTTTGATTTTTTCAACTTTATCAATATTTTCTTTCCTTGGCACCCTTAGCCTTCCTTTCCAACCAATTCGGTAAGTTCCTTGACATCCAACTTGAACGAGGGGCCCATGGTTGAAGAGAGGGTAACCGAACGAAGATATTGTCCTTTTGCCGTTGCCGGTTTGGCTTTAATTATCGCACCAATCACGGCGATAATATTTTTTTCAATTTTATTTGGTTCAAACGATGCTTTTCCTACAATCAGATGGACGTTTCCGGTCTTATCCGTTTTAAATTGAATCTTTCCTGCCTTTAAACTTTTTACCGCCACGCCAACATCAAATGTGACGGTTCCGGTTTTGGGCGAAGGCATTAGACCTCGTGTACCCAGTATTTTGCCGAGCTTACCAACTTCAGGCATAGCATCCGGGGTCGCAACCACATAGTCAAAATCAAGCCAACCACCTTTGATTTTTTCAACATATTCCTCAAACCCTACGTAGTCGGCTCCGGCTTCTTTTGCTTCCTTCTCCTTATCTCCTTTGTTTAAAACCAGAATCCTTACTGGCTTACCAGTACCAAAGGGTAAAGTAACCGTTCCTTTCACCATTTGGTCTTGTTTTTTCGGATCGATCCCGAGCCGGATTGCAAGATCGAGTGTTTCGTCAAACTTGGCATTGGCAAATTCCTTCACTTTTAATGTTGTTTCGGTAAGGGGAGATAGTTTTTCCCCGGTCATACTCTGAATTAAATTATTGTATCTCTTACTTCGATTCATCACTCCTCCACCGTGATACCCATCTGGCGGGCAGTTCCTTCGACAACTCGAACCGCAGCCTCGAGTTCTCTCGTGTTTAGGTCGTTCATCTTCCGTTGCGCAATTTCTCTAATCTGATTCTTGGTTACGACACCGACTTTAGCTCGGTTTGGCTCGGCTGAGCCCTTGGCTAAACCAGCTGCTTGCTTTAATAAAATCGATGCCGGCGGACTCTTGGTAATAAAGGTGAATGAGCGGTCATGATATACCGTTAAAACAACCGGTATTGTGAGGCCGGGTGGTTCATTCTTAGTTGCTGCATTAAATGCCCGACAAAATTCAACAATATTGACACCGTGTTGTCCGAGTGCCGGACCAACTGGTGGTGCTGGCGTTGCCTGTCCAGCCGGTATCTGTAATTTCACTAGTGCTACTATTTTCTTTGCCACTAATTCCTCCTTAGATCGATTGCACTTCTAAAAAATCCAAGTCGATCGGGGTAGATCGACCGAAAATCGTCACCATGACTTTTACTCGCCTTCGTTCCGAGTGTATCTCATCAACGGTACCCATAAAACCGGCAAATGGTCCGCTGACCACTTTAACATTTTCACCTTGAGTAAATGGCACTTCAGTTGCGACCTGTTCTCGACTGCGTTCAATCTGCTCCAAAACTGATTTAACCTCCGATTCGGTCAAAGGTAAAGGCTTGGTCTTAGTTCCTAACATATGAGTAACTCCTGGAATCGAAGTTACCAGATTAATTGCTTGTTCAATCGGCTCCATTTCTACCACAATATAACCTGGGTACAATCTTCTTTCCTCACTGATTAGTTCGGACTTTTTTATTTTAGTTATTCGTTCGGCCGGTAGAATTATTTGCCCAAAAAGGATTTTCAGATTTTCATTATCGATTGCTCGCTCAAGCAATTCTTTCACTCGTTTTTCGCGTCCAGTATAAGTATGAACCACAAAGTACTTCATCGAATAACCAGATGGAGAATTCTTGAAAATATGAAATCAAAGATACCAATATAGATTGCTAAAATTAGAGATAAAATGATAACTACTACTGTCGTGCCGATCAGTTCTTTTCTTTTGACCCAACTTACTCGTTTCAATTCGGAAATTACTTCCATAATATATTTTCGGATTCGATTAAAGAATTTCATAATATTCAGGCCAGGAGGGATTTGAACCCCCAACCTACGGATTTGGAGTCCGCCGCTCTAGCCGTTCGAGCTACTGGCCTATTTTACCTCCTTATGAACTGTATGCTTTTTACAAAAACGGCAGAATTTCTTTAATTCCAATCTCTCCTGCTGCTTTTTATTTTTAGTCGTCCTATAATTTCGATTTCGACATTCATTACAGGCTAAAGTAACTGCTACCCGCATCGTCTCCTCTTACCTATCCGATAAGTAAACTATTCCAATACTTTTGTTACAACACCGGCACCTACGGTTCGACCCCCTTCGCGTATCGCAAAGCGTGAACCCTCTTCGAGGGCAATTGATGTTATCAACTCTACTTCCAGGTTCGCATTGTCGCCGGGCATGACCATCTCTACCCCTTCGGGCAGTTTCACGGAACCGGTAACATCGGTAGTTCGAATATAAAATTGTGGACGGTACCCGGTAAAAAATGGGGTATGTCTACCACCTTCTTCTTTAGTCAACACATAAACCTGTCCCATAAACTTTTTGTGGGGATTTATCGAACCTGGGTATGCAATCACCATACCACGCATCACTTCGTCTTTTTCCACGCCTCTTAAAAGAATACCGATATTGTCACCGGCAACACCTTCGTCGAGAATTTTACGGAACATCTCAAGGCTGGTAGCTACGGTCTTCCATTGTTTGTCGAAGCCGATGATTTCAACTTCTTTGCCCGGTAAAAGTTTGCCTCGTTCCACTCTACCGGTTACCACCGTACCCCTTCCCGTGATTGAAAAGATATCTTCAATTGGCATCAAGAATGGTCTATCCACATCTCGAACTGGTTCCGGAATAAATTCGTCACAAGCATTAATCAACTTTATAATCGAATCACAATCTGGACAAGACTCTTTACCGCAGGCGCATTGTAGGGCTTTAAGGGCACTTCCTCTAATGATCGGAGTCTTGTCGCCAGGAAACTCGTATTTGTTAAGAATATCACGCACTTCTAATTCTACTAAATCTACCAATTCTGGATCGGTCACTAAATCAGTTTTATTGATATAAACAACGATTGCTGGTACATTAACTTGTCTGGCTAATAACACATGTTCCCGAGTTTGCGGCATTGGTCCATCGGCTGCCGATACCACTAAAATTGCCCCGTCCATCTGGGCGGCGCCGGTAATCATATTCTTGATATAGTCAGCATGACCAGGACAATCGATATGGGCATAGTGTCGCTTGTCACTTTCATACTCGACGTGTGAAATCGCGATTGTCAAAATCTTAGTTTCGTCACGCCTGCCTTGGGAAATACTTGCCTTTGCTACTTCATCATAAGTTTTAAATTCAGCCAAGCCTTTTAATGATAAGATCTTAGTAATTGCCGATGTCAGGATTGTCTTACCGTGATCAACATGCCCAATCGTTCCAATATTCATATGCGGTTTCTTACGTTCAAACTTTGCCTTTGCCATTACTTCCTCCTTGTCATTTTCAAATTATTAAATTTTAAATTTCCATCATAAACTAGCCCACGGCCGGAATTGAACCGGCGACCACATCCTTACCAAGGATGTGCTCTACCGACTGAGCTACATGGGCATAATCATTAATCTTAATAAATTAAGAGTTAATGTCAACAGAAAAATTTATAACAACTTTAATTACGAAATCTTATAGAATTTTGAACTTTATGTATTATAACCAATAACACTAAATCTTGTCAAGGCATAAAATCTAAAATTATAAGCGGGGAACGGGGCTCGAACCCGCAACCTTCTGCTTGGAAGGCAGAAGCTCTACCAGTTGAGCTATCCCCGCAAATGATATTATTTAGCTAACCAAATGGATTTTATCTGGGCAGGGAAGGATTTGAACCTCCGAAGGCAAATGCCAGCAGATTTACAGTCTGCCCCCTTTGGCCGCTTGGGTACCTGCCCGTGGTTAGCCAGTCTTAGCCGACAGCCCGATTTGAACGGGCGACCTGAGGTTTACAAAACCCCTGCTCTACCACTGAGCTATGTCGGCAAGGTTAAATTCAACTATAACACAAAACGATGAAAAGTCAAGACCACCTCACTTTCAATCGATTGTTCTGTTTCTCAAATTATAGTTATTAAAAATCAACTTAAGCTCAAACATCAAATCAATCAATTTCCTGCTTTTTAACCAATAGCTCTTTTACTGCTTTTCCAAATAATTAAGCCTCTTATTTTCTATTGACATTATATAAATTCTCAATATAATAATAAAAAATATTAAGAATGGTTACATCTCGTGGTTTATCGAATCCTTTTAAGGAATATTAATGACCGACACAGAATTTTTTGATTATTTGCTCGACGAGTGCATTAAGTATCGGGCATCCGACTTACACCTCACCGTAGGCAGACCCCCAACCTTACGTGTCGACGGTAAACTTTATCATGTTGAAAAGACTCAAGTATTGACCCCAGATGTTACGGTTAAATTCAAAGATATCTCAACCCAAAATGTTAAACATTTACGCGCCCAAATAAACGATGGCGGTGGAGGAGATTTCGGTCTAAGCTATAAAGATAAGGCACGTTTCCGGGTTGCGATTTACAAGCAGAAAGGACATTTCGGGCTTGCCTTGCGTCTGATTCCCAAACATATCATGGAATTTGAAGAACTGGGACTTTTGCCCCATCTTATACCAAAGATAAAAAATCTACTCGATCGCTCCCATGGTTTAATTCTGGTTACCGGTCCTACTGGTTGCGGCAAATCGACAACTCAGGCAACATTTATCGACTATATTTTAGAAAGTCCCCGTCACGTCTTAACGATTGAAGACCCAATCGAATTCATTCATGACCATAAGAATGGATTGGTAACTCAACGTGAAGTTGGTATTGATGTCTCATCGTTCCGGGAAGCAATCATGAAAGGATTACGTTCCAATCCAAATGTGATATTGGTCGGTGAAATTCGCGATTTGGCAACGGCTGAAGCAACCGTTTGGGCTGCCGAATCAGGGCATTTAGTGATTGGAACACTCCACACCACTAATGCGAGTGAAACCATCACTCGATTCATTGATATCTTCCCGCCGGAAATTCGAGACCAGATAAGAATCCAATTTTCAATTTCAATCCTTGCCGTATTCTCGCAACGGTTACTAATTAAAGCCGAGGGTAAAGGACGAATTGCCGGATTCGAAATTATGATGGCGACAGCGGCGGTTCGTAATATGATTAGAGAAAGAAAAATTGAACATCTACCTTCCGCCATCCAAACCGGCCAATCCGAAGGCAGTCTGTCATTTGATGCTTATCTTGCCGAATTTTACCGACTGGGAAAAATCACCTATGAGACTGCACTCTCCAGTGCATTTGACCCGAAGGGTCTACGCGAGTTGGTAGAAATTGGCGTCAAGGCAAAAATCAAATTTGGTGAGCCGGCTCGAACCTTACGCTAAACCACTCTTTACAAAAATCTAAATAAACAAAACAGATTAATTTCATTAATAAAATACTCCCATTAAAATCTTTATAGATTGATAACTAACTCTTTAAACCACCAGGCACCGCAGGAACATATAAAGAGAAGAATCGTCCATAGGTGGATTTTTTAATAAACCTTTTTCTAAATGAGCGATGAAACTGTCGGCTGATTTGTAAGAAAACCCGATCCTCACTGCAACCTCGGCTTGTGACAAACCAGACTTTATTCGCATTTTTTTCAAAAGTTCAGCCATTTCTTTGGTAAAAACAAAGGTGCTTTTACGCATGATCCTCTTTTAAATTGTATTGTCATTAAAGATAAAATCAAGCCAAATTTTCTTCTAAATCGTCCTTCGTCAATCGCTTATCGTAATTTCGTCAAAGAGAGGGGGTATCGCCTAGGGGGTGGTCTCCTAAGTAGGCTCAGGGGTAGACTCGGAAGTTGACTCCGGATTAGACTCAGGAATAGACTCAGGAGCAGACCCGGGAACAGACTCAGGGGCAGACTCGGAGACAGACTCAGGAATTGACTCCGGGGCAGACCCGGAAGCAGACTCGGAAACAGACAGGGGGGTAGACGGGGGGGCAGACTCGGGAACAGACAGGGGGGCTGAAACATATCAACCGTTTAAGACCCCTAAGTAACCTGGGGAACAGAGACCGGGACAGAGACCTATCAACCTCTTAAAACCAAAACCCATGAGACCACACGATTTCACAGATTAACACGAGAAAATCAGAAATTCTCTTGTGAAAATCTTGTGTTAATCTCGTGGTTAAGATTTTTTCCCGTGTCCTTGGTGGTTAAATTTTGACTTTTGTTTGTTGACCCCAAAATGTCCCTTATTTTCTGCAATAAAAAGACAATGTAGGAGGGACTTACCTGAGAAACGGGGGCGATTTGCCCCAGTCCCGAAAATCTTCGGTGTAGGAGGGACTTCCTAGTCCCGATATAGAAGCGGTCATCGACCACGTAGCCTTAATACCAGGGTCGGTAAACTCCATCTCGACCTCCCTTGTGAGCGTTCTGGTAAATTCCGAACCAAACTGTTTAACCACTACCAACGTAGTGAACAAGCCTTTCTTTTAGCTCTTCAAGAGATGTATCTACAAGGGGTTTCCACCCGAAGAGTTGAAAAGATTACCGAGCAATTATGTAGTATGCCAATCTCTGCCTCAATCCGCCTAAGGCGGACTAAATTAGATGCTGAGCTTGATAGTTGGCGGAAAAGACCCTTAATTGAGGAGTATCCATTTTTGATTATTGATGCCCGCTATGAGAATGTACGGTCAAATGAAAGAGTTACCAATCAAGCGGTATTAATCGTTACCGGTATATCGATTAAAGATAAACGTGAGATTATTGGGTTGTATATAGCCAATACCGAGAATGAGACTAGTTGGTCTTTAGTATTCCGTGATTTAATCCAACGTGGATTACATGGCGTGCGGATGGTGGTTTCGGATGACCATAAAGGGATAAAGGCAGCGATAGCGCGTTACTTCCAAGGTGCGCAATGGCAAAGGTGTCAAAGGCATTTCATGACCAATGCCCGGGATATGGTAGCTAAAAAAGAAAGAAAGGCATTAACCAGGGATTTACACAGTATCTTTGATGCACCGAGTTTAAGCCATGCCCGAGTCCGCCTTAGGCGGATATTAGACCAATGGCGACCTGGTCATGAGGAATTGGCTGATTGGTTAGATGATAATATTGAGGAGACGATGGCGTATTTTCATTTTCCGCCTGCATTTAGGATACAAATACGTACGACTAATATGTTGGAGCGATTCAATCAAGAGTTAAGACGACGGAGTAAGGTTATCAGGGTCTTTCCTAATCCGGAGTCATGTTTAAGGTTAATGACGGCATTAGCGATGGAACAGACTATGGAATGGGCATGTCAGAGGTCATATTTGGACATGAGAGAATTGGAAGAATGGGATCAAAAAGCTGGTATTTCCACTACCGAAAAATCAGTTATTGGAGAATGAATTTGCAGACAATTTGTTACTTGACCCAGGCTGCTAAGGAGAATACTATTTTTGCGTTTTATCCACTTTGATTTTATCCAAAACCTTTTGCCCAAGACTCGAAAACAAATTTTTTAGTTCCAAAACATCTGTTTTGACCAACATCTCTACTGGCATTGATTAATATCGTCGGGAAATTGCCTTACTTTTTCTAATGCCATCGTAAACCAGTATGATTCAAAACCCGGGTCTTTTTGCGGTGCCATTTCTAAAAGTTTCCATACATCTTCCTTCTTTAATATGAAAAATAAATCTATCGCATCCCTTGGTTCGGCTCGACCAAAAAAAGCAAGCAGTTTATCAATAATAATATCCTTATAATCGCTAACCTTCACGCCATACTCTGAATCAACCCTAGCCGAAAATCGAAAAGGCGAATCAAAACCTAAAGGTATTTTAAGGATTTTAATTCATCAAGGAAGAAATTCAGAAATTATCATTCTTCTGAAATTTAATAATTTTTTCATAGCAATTAGACTAAATTATCGACTGAAATTTGTTGATTTCTCACCCTTGAATCTTGAGAAGCGAATATTTTGCTGAGTCCCATTTAAATGTTATTACGTAGAAAAACTATTAGCATCGACTATTGACTTATGATATTTTATTGCTAAGGTAAAGCGATGCCGTTTTCTGCTTATCTATATACCTTCTGGCAAATTGCGGGTCTAATCTTAGGGGTTTACAATCTCCAAGTAGGTATGACCAAGCCGCTAGTCAAAGCCTTCCCGATACGTCGGCACCGCACCTTAGGCTGGTTATTTTTAATAATAGTGATTGTCGGCATATATTTAGGAAGAATCATCACCGATGACCTAAAAAAACAAAACATTAATTTCAAACTATCCGGACAACCAGCAATCGGAACCATCATAATAATTTTATTAGTCTTAGGCACCATCTTTAGTGAAGTAGGATTACGGAACAAAGATAAATTCTCTGCCATTATAAAATGGCATCCCTGGTTGAATATTTTGGCAATGGGTCTTTTGACTGCCCAGACCTTTATTGCGGTCTTGGCTTTATTTGGCTAATCAGCAAAATTGTTCTATAGTAATTAGACATTTTGAAGTTAATACTTTTTTTAAGAGCAAAATAGTTCTTGACAGCAGGTTCTTTTATTCTTAATGTTGTAATTATTATGTGCGGACGTAGCTCAGCTGGTAGAGCACTGGCTTCCCAAGCCAGTGATCGCGGGTTCGAGCCCCGTCGTCCGCTACCGGCTGCCGCAACTCGCCCAAAAACAAAGGCGAAGTGGTGAGTTGCCTTAAAGATTTATGATAAGAGAAATAACCTGGAAAATAAATTATCAAGTGAGGTGATTATGCGTCGATTTTTAATCATATTTGCCGTAATCGGCTGCTCAATGGTTTTGGCTGGGGCTGATTCCATTAATTTTAATAAATGGACAATAAGACTGCAGCAGGTTGAGATCCCAGATGCTAAGGTCGAAGCTACCAATGTCGATTTTTCGCAGCAGGTCAGAAATTTAATTCGTAGCCTTAATTATGATGGCGATTTTACGGTCGAGGAATACTTAACCATGAATCCAAGGGTATCCCGCCGTTTTGAACGGAACCCGATATTAACTCGACCAGTTGATACTAAGTATCTTTCGGATGGTTCGGTTTCAGCTGAATATGAAGTCTCAATAACCGGCTCAATCCTCAAAACCTTAATACCTAAAACGGGTGGTGGCTTTCCACTTGCACCATTATCTTGTCCTTTGTGCCGGCGGCCTTGGCCCGAAGACCTGGAAGTTCCGGAAGGCATTAAATTAGTACCAGAAGAGCAGGAACCAATTATCACTTATACCGGTATTATTATTGATGCCCAGGGACTAAAAGCAAAACCAGCCCTCTTCCCAAAAATCTTCAATGAAGATGGCAAGGAGGCATACGGAATAGGTTTTGCCCTTGAGAATTACCTGCAAGACCTTGGTTTGGTCAGTTATGTCCGAACCATGTCAGAAGCGTACCGGAGCGAACGTGCCGGCTTAAATCCACTGCGTATCGATGCGCTGAGAGTTAACGGTAGACTGAATAGTGATCTCATTATTACTAATAATGATGCAATCAGGATGCATCAGTCGCAGCGTAACCTGAAACTTCTCGAACGTTGTCAGGTTGTTATCGTTATTGGTGAATGAGTGTACTGCCCCTGCAAAAAGGAATCATCTATGGTCCTATCAAGTCCAAAAGGTTAGGACGGTCTTTAGGCATAAATCTCCTGCCCTGCGACAAAAAAGTCTGCAGTTTTGACTGTATCTATTGTCATTACGGCAAGACCGAAATTAAAACTATCAAACCCGACAACATAAAGTTCCCATCGGTTTCAGCGGTTCTGAATGATGTCGAAAAAGCTTTAAGAAGCGACATCGGCTTCGAGTATCTCACTTTTTCCGGTAATGGTGAACCAATGCTTCATCCGCAATTTTCTGAGCTCGCTTCCGAAATTAAACGATTGAAAGAAAAATACCGACCCAGCGTTTCATTAACATTGCTCTCCAACTCTTCGCTGGCTGGCTATGATAATATTACAAATAAAATCGTATCAATCGAATTCCCGATTTTCAAATTGGATTGTGGTAATGAATCAACATTTAAAGCAATAAACCGACCGGTAAATGAACTGAAATTATCCGAAATCATCTCAGGACTAAAACAACTGGCGAAAAAATTTAAAATTACGATTCAGACGGTTTTTATTAACGGCACTCTTACCAATCTTAATCAAGCAGCATTTGAACCTTGGCTGGCGGCAATTAAAATGATAAAGCCAGCCGCAATCCAAATTTATTCAACCGACCGACCGGTTGCCGATGAAAAGGTGAAAATGGTCAATAACAATCGGCTCAACGAACTCACCCAGACCATTGGTCAAAAGACCGGTGTCCTAACCCAGGCTTATTTTGTTATCTAGCTAAATTCATAAATTCATTAAATCATAGGATAAATTAACTTATTGCGTCTCACCCTTGACCTTGATTTTAGGTTAGTGTAAACTAACACGTGGCGAAATTTATTTTTGTAACTGGTGGTGTCGTATCATCATTGGGTAAAGGCATCGCTACTGCCTCAATCGGTTTGCTGCTTAAAAGTCGTGGCTTAAAAGTCAGCCTGCAAAAATTTGACCCCTATATCAATGTTGACCCTGGAACCATGAATCCCTTTCAACATGGTGAGGTTTTCGTAACCGAGGATGGCGCGGAAACCGATTTGGACCTGGGACATTATGAAAGGTTTATCGACGAAGACCTGTCGCGTGATAACAATTTGACCGCCGGACAAATCTATCAATCGGTGATTGAAAAGGAACGCCAGGGATTTTTTCTGGGAGGGACAATTCAAGTCGTTCCTCATATCACCAGTGAAATAAAGGAGCGAATCAGAAAACTCTCGGATGATGTATCGATTGTAATAACCGAAATCGGTGGTACGGTTGGTGATATTGAGGGATTACCA
>Ga0224506_10001224_pt1 | contig 18611 bp, 18 predicted proteins | sample SF_Jan12_sed_USG_2_FD_169108 | JGI IMG/M metagenome (GOLD analysis project Ga0224506, IMG submission 169108) | Sediment microbial communities from San Francisco Bay, California, United States - SF_Jan12_sed_USGS_8_1 | ecosystem: Environmental > Aquatic > Marine > Sediment | place: USA... | reverse complement strand
TCGTCGCTCGTTATGGCTAGTGCCCTGCCGGCCGGTGGTCGGATCACGTGTCTGGACGTCAGCGAAGAGTTCACGGCCATAGCCCGACAGGCCTGGGGGGAGGCGGGCGTCGCCGACAAGATCGAACTCATCCTGGGGCCTGCTTTGGAAACGATCGTCAGCCTTCAGGGTCCGTACGATATGGTGTTTATCGACGCGGATAAAGGCAATCTCCAAGCCTATGTTGAAGCGGTACTCCCGATGTTGCCGAGCGGGGGTGTCGTGATGGTCGATAACACGCTCTGGAGGCAACTGGTTGTAACAGATGACCCGACTCCGAGTACGGAAACCATCCAGAAGTTCAACGCCTGGCTCAAGGATCATCCGGATTTTGATGTCGAGATGATCGGAATCGCCGACGGCTTGACGCTGGCGATCAGGCGATAGGTCGCTGGCGGGATTCGGTCGCCGGCAAAACCTCGATCAGTTCTGACCCTGACCGGATAGTCTGGTCGGATGTCGGACCTTGGGATCCATCCGGTTACGCCTGACCGCCGGGCTGACCTGTTGGAGCTGTTTGGAGACAGTGGGGCTTACTCGAATTGTTGGTGCACCTGGTATCTCCTCACCAACAAACAGTTCAACGACACCGCCCCCGCCGACCGCAGGGCTCTCCTGCTCGGTCAGGTGGACGATGGGCTCGAGCCAGGTCTCCTGGCTTACCGCGACGGGGTCCCGGTCGGCTGGTGTGCGGTCGCTCCTCGGGAACGATACGCCAGGATGAACGCCCCGCGGGCCCTCAGCCACAAAGCCATCGATGACCAGCCAGCCTGGGTGGTCAGCTGTTTCTATATCGACAAGGCCCACCGCAACACCGGGGTGGCGAAGGCACTGCTCGAAGCGACCGTCGACCACGCTCGCAGCCACGGCGCCACCCTGTTGGAGGGCTTCCCGTGGGATAAGCCGATGAAAGACGATGCCTGGGGCACCATGTTCGTCGGCAACCTGAAGATGTTCCAGGGGGCCGGGTTCGAACTCGTAGAACATCGTGGCAACCGGGCGGTCGTACGTCGGCGGGTCTAGCCCCGCGGCGTGGGTCGGTCGATCGCAGTTCGGGGTGATTACAGTCTGACTCCAGATTGCCGGCCAGTCAGGACGTGACCTAGATGCAAATTCGCTTGATTACGACCGGCGGCACCATTGACAAGATCTACTTCGACGCGTTGAGCGGGTTTCAAGTCGGCACCTCCGACGTGCAGCAGATCCTGGCGGACGCTTTGGTCGACTTCGACTACGACATCGTGTCTCTGTTCCAGAAGGACAGCCTCGAAATCACCCATGAGGACCGGCAACGAATTCGGGACTTCATTGTCGGCGATGACGGGTCGCACTACATCGTCACCCACGGCACGGACACGATGGCGGACACGGCAGAAGCGCTGAAAGATATCAAAGACCGGACGATTGTGCTGACCGGGGCATTGTCACCGGCCAAGTTTCGAGCGTCTGATGCGGTGTTCAATGTAGGTATGGCAGTCGCGACGGTGCAAGTTGCGAAACCGGGCGTTTATATCGCCATGAGCGGCAAGGTGTTCAAAGCCGGAGCCGTTCGCAAGAACCGAGTCGAAAACAGATTCGAGACGTTCGGTCAAAGCTGACCCGGCCGGACCGCGTCCGTCGTATCGCCAAACCTGCATCGTATCTCCGTACCGGGTTCACAGGTTCTCCACATTTGACCGAGAAGCTATGCCTATCGAATCAGATGAAAGGAGATTTCGATGACTGTTATGCGAAGGGGCCCGTTCGGGATGTTGATCCTGGTTGGCCTGGGTGTACTGATTGGTGTAGGCCTGTCCGGTGGATCGGTCGCCACGGCCGGTTGGCTGGCAGCTCCGTTTCTCGTGTTCGGGCTGATATTCAAGATCCTGTTCTTTTTCCTGCTCTTCGGCTTCATCGCCAGAGCCTTTGGCGGACACCGCCATTGGGAAAAGGCGAGGGGACCATGGTCCGAAGAAGCCCGCCGCCACTGGCAGAACCGCCACGAGGCAACCACGGATGACGCACGCCGATCTTCCACTGATCGGTTCGAGGAATGGCATCGCATGGCCCATGCCCGGGAGGAAGTTGACGACTACGTCCCGCCCGTCGAAGACTGATCGGCGAGAATGCGATTATGAAAACCGTACTCGTCGTAGATGATGAACTGAAGATCACCCGCCTGTTGCGCGATTATCTGCAACAGGCGGGCTTCAGTGTGCTGACCGCGGCTGACGGACCTTCGGCCCTGGCCGTCGCCAGGCATGAGCACCCCGATATGATCGTGCTCGATCTCGGACTGCCCGGCCTGGACGGCCTCGATGTCACGAGGGCGCTGCGAACGTCGTCGGATGTCCCGATCATCATGCTCACGGCGCGAGCCGATGAGTCGGACAGGATCGTTGGTCTCGAGCTCGGCGCCGATGACTATCTCGTCAAGCCGTTCAGCCCAAAAGAGCTCGTGGCTCGGGTCCGTGCCGTCCTTCGCCGGGTGGACGCGTCAGTCGAAGTACCAGAGTTGGTTCGGGCGGCAGGAGTCACGATCGATACCGCCAAGCGATCGGTTTCGGTCGATGGGAGATCCGTTGATCTCACACCCACCGAATACGACCTGCTCCTGCACTTCGTCAGGTCGCCGGGACGAGTGTTCACACGCTCCCAGCTTCTTGACGCCATTCACGGGGTGGCCTTCGAGTCTTACGAACGCGCGATCGACGCACACGTCAAGAATCTACGCCGAAAACTGGAAGCTGACCCGGCCAATCCGACGCGCCTGCTTACGGTCTATGGGGTGGGCTACAGGTATGCCGATGCGTAGGCACCGTCATGGACCGAACTGGTGGCCAGAAGGTGAGCAATGGCCACCACCAGGGGGGCCTGGCCAGCAGGTATGGGCAGGTGCCGGTCGCAAAATGCTGGCCGCGGCGATCGTCTTCATGATCTTCATTGCAGTGATCGCCGTACTGGTCGGATCAGTGATTTCAACAGTCGTGAACGGGGTGTCAACCGGATCAAGATGGCCGGTATTCTTGGGCGCCGGCATCCTCGTGATCATCGGATTGCGGGTACTTGGTTCCATAGCTCGCCGATCGTGGCGTCCGGTTGGGTCATTGATCGACACCGCCGGCCGACTCGCCGACGGCGACTACGGCGCACGAGTTGACGTGCGCGCCGCTCCGAGTATGAGAGCGGTCGGTACGTCATTGAATGCTTTGGGCGAGCGTCTAGAGATGGCGGACGATCGGCGTAGACAACTCATGTCTGATCTCGGTCACGAGTTACGGACTCCGTTGGCGATCATCCGGGGCGAGGTCGAATCGGTCATCGATGGCGTTCGCGACGGCGGGCCGGAGCAGATGGCGTCGCTCCTTGATGAGATCGAAGTCATGGAACGGCTCCTGGAAGATCTTCGCGTTCTTTCGATGTCGGAAGGTGGCAAGCTCGAACTGCAGCTCGAGAAAGGTGATCTTCTCACGCTCGTCGCTGAGGTTGCCGACTCGTATCGGCCGATGGCCAACGCCTCAGGCGTGCGGATCCGGGTCGATGCGCCGGCCGATCCTCAGGAAGTGGAACTCGATCCGGTTCGTATCCGTCAGTCGTTGACAAACCTGGTTGTGAACGCCCTCCGGGCTATGCCCGACGGTGGCGAGTTGAGGTTGGCACTCAGAGAAGACGCCAACCGGACGGTCGTGGACGTCATCGACACGGGGATTGGAATCGAGATGGATATCCTGCCTCAAGTGTTCGAACGGTTCTCGAAGTCGTCCGATTCCGACGGAAGTGGGCTCGGATTGTCGATCGCCCGCAGTTTCGTCAGAGCTCATGGCGGCGACATCGAGATATCTCAAACCGGCCCAGCCGGCACAACCATGTCCATGTGGATTCCCCGCTGACTCAGGCGTCCTGGGTTGCTTCGGCGGCCGCTGTGACCCGATACAGGGCAATCGGGCGCTGTACACCCTTGAGGTTTCGTTCGCCGGCCGACTCGGAGATCACGAGACCTGGTGGCAGTAGCGCCAGCGTTCGTTCGGAAATGAGTATTTCCCCGGGGCCGGCGTCGTCGGCCAGCCGGGAGGCGAGGTTCACATGGTTGCCGATCACGGTGTAGTCCATCCGCGAAGGTGAGCCGACATTTCCAACGGTGACAAACCCGGTCGATATGCCAATTCCGGCGCTGATCTTCATAAGCGCCGCATCCGACATCTTCGTGCGGAGTGCCGTCAGTTCAGTCTGCATGTCCAAGGCCATTCGCACGGCTCGCTCGGCATGGTCTTCTTGGGGGAGCGGGTCGTTGAAGAAGATCATGAGCGCATCGCCGATGTATTTGTCGAGCGTTCCCTCGTACCGGAACACCACGTCGGTCATGGCGGAAAGGAATTGGTTGAGGCTGCCGATCATCTCCTCGGGTTCGGCCTGTTCCGACAGGGCCGTGAAGCCGCGCACATCGGCGAACACAACGGTCAACTCTGCTCGGCGAGACTCCCCGATGCCCGATGTTCCGGCGATGATGGCGTCGGCCACCTGGGGCGAAAGGTAGCGGCGTAGAACCGACGCGTGCTCGAGCATGGCGACCTGCTCGTCGACTGTGGCTTGCAGGTCGCGGTTCACGGTTTCCAGACGCCCGTACAAGGTTTCCAACTGTTCGCTGGCTCGATTCACGTTATCTGACAGGGTTCCGAACTCGTCTCGGTTGGCGACCTCAACCCGCGCGGTGAAGTCGCCGCTTGCGATGGTGTCGAGTGCATGATCGATCTTGCGAACTGGGCCGATAACGGTCCATGAGATGATCGCGCCCAAAGCAATCGCCCCGAGCAGGCTCATAGCCGAGAAGGCCGCCAGGGCTACCGTGAGAAATTGTCTGTCACCTGCGAAGCTGTTGATCTCCGTGATGACGTCCGATTCGGAACTGGCGATGAACTCGTTGAGGAGGTCCTCGAGTTCGTGGCTGATCTCATGCTCGGACTGGATATGAGCAAGGATTGCCTGTTGAGAATCTTCAGCTTGGATTGCCTCGACCCGGACCCCGGCCTCTCCATATCGCTCGTTGATCGACCTTAGCGATGCAAAGAGAGCAGCATGATCGCCCACAGCGAAGGCTTCTGTGTCGTCAAGGAGATCTACGAAGTTTGCTTTCGCGACGACGATCTTTTCCGTCCAGACCGGATCGCCCGTCAACAAGGCCATTGTTCGAAAGTGTGACTGCGCGGTGATGCTGTAGAGCAGATGGTTGGCGTTGTCGGTCTGCTGGCTGAGTCTTGATAGCCGATCCACCTGGCTGTCCATACGGTTCACGGCTAGCAAACCGATGACCCCGAGCGCCAGCATGAGTACGGAGATGACCAGAAACCCCCCGAGAAGCTTTGTCTCAAGGCGCGCTTGTATCTTCGCAACAAAATCTACAAAAGGCCTGAGAAGCGCCGGCACAGGATCCCTGCGCGGTCTCGTTGGCGGTTGCGGGTCGGCTGAAGCGGTCATCAATCTCCTGGATGCTAAATGTACGCTTTCTTGACGTCCGGTGCGGCCTGATTGTCTCAGATGCCTTCCAGAAAATGGTCCGCCCTTCGCAGCTTCGGCGAGTCGCGTCGCACTACGCTTGAGTCGCTACCGCTGCGGTGGCGGTGGCGGAGGAGGAGGAGACATGGCTGACACAGCCGACGTATCTACGCCGTCCGGGCTCGACGCATACTTCAAAATCAGTGAGCGGGGTTCCACGGTGGGCACCGAAGTCAGGGCTGGCGTTGCCACGTTCCTGGTGATGGCATACATCATTTTCGTGAACCCATCCATTCTCAGCGAGATCGGATTCGATACCGCGGCGCTCGCAGCTGGTACTGCGCTCGTCGCCGGCATCTTGTGCATCGCCATGGGTGTCGTATCGAACTACCCGCTGGCGATGGCAGCTGGTCTCGGCATCAACGCCGCAGTCGCCTTTGGTCTTGTGTTTGGTCAAGGCCTGACACCCCAGGGGGCGATGGGCGTCATCGTTCTCGAAGGCATTTTGGTGACTGTTTTGGTTGTTCTTGGGCTTCGTGAGAAGGTCATGGACGCGGTACCGGCCAGTCTGAAATATGCCATTGGCGTGGGCATCGGGTTGTTCATCCTGTTTATCGGCTTCGTAAACGGGGGGCTGATCCAACAGGGCGAAGGGACGCCCGTTGAATTCGTATTCCCCAACTCCAAGGGGGCAGTCGTGACCCTCATCGGCTTGGTGATCACGGTCTTCCTGTACACAAGAGGGATCAAAGGTTCGCTCGTTATCAGCATCGTCGCCACGACGGTTGTGGCGTTGATCATGGGGGTGGCAACAATGCCTGATTCGTTGTCGGCCGCTCCAAGCTTTTCCACGCTAGGCGAGTTCGACTTGGGGAACGTTTTCGAGACACTTGGATTCCTGGCGGCGATTCTGACGATCTTTACGTTCATGTTGACCGACTTCTTCGACACGATGGGAACTGCCACCGCCATTGCCGAACAAGCAGAGTTGATCGACGACGATGGCCGCATTCCCGACGTCGGCAAGCTCCTGCTCGTTGACTCGGTCGGGGCGGCGCTGGGCGGCATGGCAGGCGTGAGTTCCAACACGAGCTACATCGAGAGTTCGGCGGGCGTCGCCGAAGGAGGCAGGACTGGCTTGACCTCCGTTGTTGTCGGTCTTTTGTTCCTCGTCTCGATCTTCCTATCGCCCGTGGCGACGCTGATTCCCAGTCAGGCGACCGCCCCTGTGCTGATTCTCGTCGGGTTTCTGATGGCATCGCTCATTACCAAGATCGACTTCGCCGACCTGGAGGAAGGGTTCCCGGCCTTACTGGCGATCGTCCTCATGCCTCTGACCTACAGCATCACCGTGGGCATCGGTGCGGGGTTTGTCATGTACACCCTCATCAAGGTGGCTCGTGGCAAGATGGCTGAAGTAAACCTGTGGATGTGGGTCGTAACGTTGGCGTTTGTGGTCTACTTCATGCAGAGCTATCTCAGCTAGCGGCTTGATCTGAGACACCGTTCACCTGAGAGAGATGGAGCGCCCCGGACATTGGCCCGGGGCGCTCCATCGTCCATAACTCTGGTGTTAGGGCTCTAACCGCCGACCACCCCGGCCACGCCGAGCAACACGATCCCGATCCCAAGCGCCTGCAGGCGGGTCACGGGGTCTCCGTAAAAGATCTTGCCAATCGCCACGCTGGCGGCCGGGAACATCGAGGCGGTGACCACGGCTGGCGGAGCGTCGGCCTGGACACCGATGAGGTAGAAGATCGTCGTGAGTCCCGCCAAGATTCCGGCAGTAACGGCACTGACCCTGACTCCGGCCGGGGCGATGACGGGGGCCGAGATGCCTCTCGCCACAACGACCATGAGTAGAAAGGCGATGAGTCGCTGGCTTACCGCCGGCCACGCACCACTGTCTGATGATGCCTCGATAATCACGCTCAGGCCGAACCCGTAGCCGAGTCCAGAGGCGAATCCCCACATGAGCCCGGTGCGAACGAATGCCGCACGGCCTTTGGCTTTCCCTGCGGTGATCAGCACCAGTCCACCAAAGGCCACGATGGCGCCGGCGATGGCAGTAGCTGAGGGTCGAGCACCGGTGATCAAGGTGTAGCCGTAGGGGATCACCGCCGACATGACACCAACGAGCGGCGCAACCACGGTGGAGGACGATCGAGCGATCCCGCCGTAATACATCGCCAGACCGGTACCCATCCCGAGGCCGGACAACGCTCCGATGATTATGTCCCGCCAGCCAAAGGCGCTGGCCACAACCAGCATCGAAGCGAACGACGAAAAGATGGCGACGAACTGCATCGTCACGGCCGCGGTCGTTGCGCTCGATGCGCCCATTACCCGGCGGCCAAACAGATCGGAGAAACCGATGAAGAGTGCGCTGAGTCCCCCGAATAGCGCCCCCATTAGTTACCCCGTCCCGGGCTGGTCGAGCTTGGCGGACCACATCGCCATAAGCATTGGCGCGTACGGAGCCAGACGATCCCGATCTGCGGAGTAAAACCGGTGGTTTCCCTGTGCCCTGACCGTCACAAATCCTGCGTCGCGAAGTCTGGCAAGATGTTGGGATACCGCCCCAAAGGTGAGGTCGAAGAGACCGGCCAACTCACCTGCTGATCGTTCATGGTCCCACACCAAGCGCAGAAGTTCACGCCGGTGGGGTTCCGTCAGTATTTGGATGGCGTCCACGCTGCAAGACTAACCAGTCTATTTTAGAAACCAGCGAAATAGCTCACTCGTTTTGAAAGACAAACTGGAAGAAAGCGTGGACCTGCCAGGCAGTCCACGCTTTCTTCGTAATGATGCGGCGCCCAAGGTTCGGACCACCGACATCGCACTCCCCCCGGGGGAGGGGAGAAATATCCGCTACCAGCCCAACACGAGGTGAGCTGATTGTCGATGTCAGCATCATGCCTTATTCTTCCTGAACCTCACCTGAAGGCGCTGACGCAGGGATCCAAAGGACGGTGTCACCGGAGCGGGCGCGATCGAGCAGCGACGGCCCGTCAGCAGCAGCGATTGACAAACTTTGCCCCCGAACGAGAAACAGAACACCACCGCCTTCTGCGAGTTGGGACTTCAGATCCTGGACGGTGAACTGGTCGCTGAGGGTGGTTTGGCGGATCTTGATGCCTTTGCGCAACCGGTCCCGAAGCTCGTTGTAGGTGAGGTGGGAGCCAAACAGCAAGCGACCACCGATTTCGGCCGCGGTGCTACCGATCCCCGGGCCGCGGACTTCAGCGGGAAGCTGGTAGGTTTCCGCTCGTCCGAAGAGGCTGGCGAAGCCACGTGTCGCGAGTGTATTGACCTCGTCGTTGGGCGTGAGAGCCAACAATCGCCCGAGCCCGGCGAGTTCGAAGTCCCAGGGGAGTTCATGGCTGATGAGATTGCCGTAGTAGGTGCGAAAACCCTGCTGACGAAGTCGCGCCTCGTCGAGGTAGTTGGTCGTTGCAAACTTCACGGGGAATCCGACCTCTGACAAGACTCGACCGACCGCTTCTTCTACCGGCCCGGCACCGAGGATGAGTGAGCCCTGGCTGTGCTTTTCGGCTAGGCCGAAACGATGGGCGATCGGTCCCGCGCTGAACCCGTAGACGATCACGGTTCCAACGATGACCGCGAAGGTGATCGGCGTGAGGATCTCGGCTCCTTCGATTCCGGCGTGCTCGAGTTCGAGGGCGAACACCGACGCCACGGCGGCGGCGACGATTCCGCGCGGCGCCACTGAAGCGAGGAAGATCTTTTCCGGACGGCTGAGCGCCGAGCGCCACGTCGAGACTGCCACCGCCAGCGGGCGGGCGATGAGGACCAGCACGGCGATGATGCCGACCACGCCCCAAGAAATCGAGCCGAGTTGGTCTCGGGTGAGGCGGGCACTGAGCAGGATGAAGAGCACGCCGACTAGAAGGGTTTGAAGAATTTCCGAGAACTCGATCAGCTGATCGGTGCGCACCCGACGATAGTTGGCGAGCGCAAAGCCGAGCACTGGCGTGGCGAGTAGGCCCGACTCGGCGGCGAATGCGTTGGCGAGCGCGAATGCCAAAAGTGCCGCGGACATGCCGAGCAACGGGACCAGGCGCTCGGGTACGAGATGGCGCTGGAGAACAAAGGCGGTCGGGACGGCCACGACCAAGCCCGCTCCCACCCCGGCGGCCGCAAATAACAGGCCGCCCGAGATCAGCGTGCCGGCGTCGCCGCCGGCGCCAAGAACGATGATCTCAAACGTCAAAGCCGCCAACATGGCACCGACCGGATCAATAACAATGCTCTCCCATTTGAGGATGGAAGACACGGTCTTGCTCGGCCGCACATGATGCAGGATCGGCCCGATCACGGTGGGACCAGACACAATGAGGATGGCTCCGAGCAAGACGGCGATGGAGCGAGGAACTCCAAGGAAGACGCTCGCCGCGACGCTGCCGATCAGCCAGGTTATGAGAACGCCAGCCGTGATCAGAAGCCACAGGACCAGCGGGTTCCTCCGGGCCTCATGCATGCGCAGGCTCAGACCCCCTTCAAAGAGGATGAGGCCCACTGCCAGGGACACAAAGGGTGTGAGCAGGTCCCCAGCCAGAGCGTCGGGGTCCAGGAGCAAGAGGCCGGGACCAACGATCACGCCGGTGGCGAGGAGCGCCACGATCGAAGGTATGTTGAGCCGGGAAGCGACGTACGCAGCCAGGACGGCCAGAATTACGACAGCGGCGAGTGCATTGACAGGGTTCTCTAGAACGGACGCGATCGCAGACATCGCCCGCAGGCTAGCCAAACGTCGCGGTACACCATGCCGACTGCCCTACTCAGTCGGGCAGTTTGGGTACTTCGAACCCGGTATTGCGCCCTAGCAGCGAAGCTCGGGTGATCGCTCTGTTTCCAAACCGATCGCGCAAATCGTCCAAAGCGTGGTCGAGTTCGCCCCTCTGGCGCAGGGAGGCGAGCGGGAAGGTGAGCTGGACCACTCTGTCGTCAGAAAGGTTGGCGATCGACATGCCAATAAGAGTCAACCCGCCCTTGGCGCGGATGGTTGGCTGCGCCTCACGGAGCAATGCGAGGGCCACGGCGGCAACTGGCTCGGTGGTGCCCGTTGGCCACCTCAAACTTCTCGATCGCGTCGCCCTCGTGAAGTCGTCGAATCGCATTCGTAGAACGACAGTCCGTCCGATCCGATGGCCCGTACGCAACCGGCGCATGACCCGATCAACGATTCCCAGCAACAGCGATTCGAGTTCATCGGGCGTCTTCTTCGACCGGCCGAGAGCCTGCTGAGACCCAACCGACCCGCGCCGTTTTCCGGTTTCGACTCGACGGGGGTCTTGATGGTGGGCGAGCGAGTACAGGTGTCGACCGCTCGCTTTCCCCAAAAACGAAACGAGCGTGTCCGGGCGGACGGCTGCAACATCGCCGACGGTGTACAGCCCGCAATCGTTCAGTTTCTCAGCGGTCACCTTGCCAACGCCCCATAACGCCTGGACGGGGAGTGGGTACAGGAACTCGGTCTCCTTGGATGGATCCACTACGAGCAGGCCGTCTGGCTTGGCAACAGCACTCGCGACTTTGGCGAGGAACTTGGTTCTGGCCACGCCAACGGTGATGTTGAGACCGACCCGGTCTTTGACCTCGGCTCGCAACCAGGCGGCGATGCGTTCGGGGCTGCCGGCGATCTTGCCGAGTCCACCGACGTCGATGAACGCTTCGTCGATCGATAGGCCTTCGACGATGGGCGAAGTATCATCGAAGACGTCGAAAACTGCTCGACTCGCCTCGGTATAGGCGCTAAATCGGGGATGGACCACGATCGCCTGCGGGCAGAGCTCTTTCGCTTTTCGCTCGCTCATCGCCGTCTTGACGCCGAATCGTTTGGCCTCGTAGCTGGCCGCCAGGATCACGCCTCCACCGACCAGGATTGGCTTGCCACGTAGCTCCGGGTTGTCGCGTTGTTCGACGGAGGCATAGAAAGCGTCGAGATCGGCGTGGAGGATCGTTGCCTCGCTGCGAGTTTCTTTTCCGATGCGCGCCATCGAACATATGTTCGCATACCGAGATCCCGTTGGCTAGCGCGAATCTGCCGGATTCCGAACGATCGAGCCTCAAATGTCCAAGAGATGGCCCCACAGCCGGGTGCCCGGCTCCATCCGATATCCGCACCTCTCGAACGAACGACGCATCGGAAGGTTGCCCATATCCGTTTCCGCCCGCAACGGGTTCCATCCTCGTTCGATAGCTACGTTCGTTCCATGCCGAACGAGATCGTCGACGTAGCCGTTGCCGCGCTGGTCGGGGACCACTCCGATGAACGACAGGTACGGCTCGGCACCCGGATCGTTGAGTCCTACCAACCCGATTGGCCGGCCGTCGAGATAACCGATCATCAGCAGGTCATTCTGATCCCCCAGGTAGCGCACATGTTCCTCCGCCCAGTGCTGGATATCCATGTGTGACTGATAGTGGGCCATCTCCCGGTCGAGTCCATCGCCTCCGACAATGGCGATCAGCCGTGTAAACGCATCGCGCCCGACATCTTCGACCGTCTTGAAGTGAATGCCCGGTCGAGGTGGAGGCAGTTCGCCACCTGACCTGACGTAACCGGTCTTCTCCATAAGGCATCGGAATCCGATCTCCTCGAGCTGTGTGGCTCGTGTCTCGGCATCGGCATGTTTGGATTCGCGCAGGCGGGTCTCGAGCAGACGCACATCGTCGGGAAGGCCCGACGGAAGAGTCGCGTCGATGAACGCCCGGTATTCGTCGGTGTGTTCGGTTCCTTCACGACCGACCGCGAATAATCGAGTTTCCGACAAGGTGCCAGAGTGGGCAGGGTTGGCTAAGAATGGGCTTGTTCGGTAACCGATCCGCATCGACGGCCGGCCGTCGAGATAGCCGACGTAGAACCAGTCGGGCTGGGCTCTTCCCGCATCAATGAGCGCCTTGATTGCCTCAGCGTCGTCGGGTTGATCGTCGGGCCACACGAGGAAGTCTTCGACGGAAACGTTGCGGATATCCATGCTCGACGAACCTACCCGACGAGCCGCCCCCGGCGTGCCGGTTACTCCTGTTTCGCTAATTGATAGGCATCGACGGCAAAGGCGGTGTTCATGATCAGAACAGAGACGAACATGATCGTGTACAGAGTCGGCTCGGATTCCTGGATGCCGAACTCGACGTAGGTGAGACCAATCACACCGACCAGCCAGAGGACGGCCAGGCCTCGCTTCGCTCCGATGATGAGATAACCGAGACCGGGTAAGAAGAAGTTGGCAATTGCAGCGATCGGGGCTTTTCGCATGATGTTCCTCCAGGTATTGACGGCTTGCTGTGAACAACGTAATCTGAGAACTCGGACGACGAAATAGGTAATCGTCCGTTTCTTCTATCGAAACGTACAGAACGCCCTTCCATGATTGATGCACTTACCGAGGTACTCGATTCGGTCCAGATGCGGGGGTCGGTGTTCTCCCGGGCGTCACTGTCAGCTCCTTGGGGAGTTGAATCAGGCCGAACCTCCCAAGGGATCTTCCACGCCGTCGTCAGCGGACAGGTTCACGCCCGCCTGGCTGATCGGCCCGACGAGGTGATCCTTGAACCCGGCGACGTCGTGCTCATGCCGTTCGGCGACAACCATCTGCTCACGGATCGACGGGACCGCCCGACCGTTCCCATCGGGCAACTCACCACTGTGGACGACGCCGGGATGGGTCATCTGCTCGTCGAGGGCGACGGCGCCGAGACGTCCTTGATCTGTGGAACCGTTGAGTTTGAGAGCGGGGAAGCCCATCCGATGTTTTCGATGTTGCCGCCGTTGATCCACGTTCGTGATGCCGATGGATCCATCGCCCGGGTGGTAGAAACCTTGATCGGGCTAATCGCCGAGGAAGTCGACGACGCCGTCCCCGGCAGCGAAACCGTGGTCGCCAGGCTCACCGACGTTCTCATCATCTATGTGATCCGGGACTACATCTCTCAACTGCCTGGGAACGACGTCGGTTGGCTGGGTGCGTTGCGCGATCGGGAGATCAGCCGAGCTCTCGGCATGATTCACAGTCGCCCCGAACATCCGTGGACCGCCGGCGAACTGGCCAGGCTGGTCGGGGTGTCCCGATCGGTGTTTTTTGCCCGGTTCAAACAGCTCGTCGGCGAATCTCCTTCGCAGTATCTGACGAGGTGGCGGGTGCACCTGGCGACCCGACTGCTTCGCAAGCACGGGATGTCGGTAACGGCCGTGGCCCGGCAGGTCGGCTATGGAACCGACGCCGCCTTCAGCAATGCATTCGTTCGAGTGATGGGCGTGCGCCCCGGTGCCTATCGTCGGGCCGCCTGACGGCGAGTTCTGACTAGAACACCATAAAGTAGCGGTGTGATGAAGATTTGGTTGCGCCGCGCCGGGACAGGCATCGTGTTGCTCGGGCTGGCCTGGCTGGCCTGGCGGACCCATCGTCCTGGCCACTATTGGGGTGATGACTTTGCGCTGTATCTGCGCCAGGCGTCCAGCCTCTTCGGTGATCTGTCGGTACGCGAGGTGATCGCCGACAACCAGTACATGCTCGATCATTCCTACAAGTCGAACTTCTCCCCGCCGATTTATCCGTGGGGCTGGCCGCTGATCCTGGCGATCCCCATTCGAATCGTCGGTTTGAACATTGACCAACTGTTCTTCGTGAGCATTGCTCTCTATGTTCTCGCGTTGGCGTTCTGGTACTGGTTCGCGCTACAGCGGGTTGGGCGACTGACGGCGCTGGTCGGGTTGCTCGCCATCGGGACGAGTCCGATCTACATCGATTGGACCGAACAGCTGCACACCGAACTGCCGTTCATGCTCTTCGCGTTTGCGACGCTGATCGTCATTGACCGCAACCGGGGTCGTTGGTTGGCCTCGTGGCGTCCGGGAGTAGCTGCCGGAGTGCTGGCCGCCGCCGCGTTCTCAACGAGGCGAGAAGGACTGGCGTTGGTGGGTGCGATCGGGCTGGCGCTTGTCGCGGATCGGGTCTACGCCGACCGGGATCGCCGCTGGCTCGCCCTTGCCCCGTTCGCGGTGTTCGGTTTGGCGGTCCTGCTGCTCCAACTCGTGCTTCCAAGCACGCTGCTACCGCATTATCCCGAGAACACCATTGGGAATCTTTTTCGATACGCCAATGTGATTGCGCAGCGGATCGGCGAGATCGTGGGCTTCGACAGCTCCGTGGCCGGATGGCTCTTCGTCTCGCTCGGTTTCTTTGGGTGGGCGTTGGCGCTTCGATCGGATTGGCGAAAGCACCTTCCGATCGTTGGCTATCTGCTGGCGGTCATGGTGGTCGGTGGAATGTTCTTCGTGCCATCCGGGCGCTATTTTTCCACCGCCGTGCCGCTCCTCCTGCTGGGAGCGCTCATGATCCCGACCTTCGGGCCCACGCGCCGTGACACTTCGCTTTCGCGGTTGGCGACTGTTGCCGTCATCCTGGCTCTAACCCCGGTTGTCTGGCTCAACGGAGTGAACGCCGTTCAGGAAGCCGAACGGGCCGATCAGTTCAACGGCGTGGTCAAAGAGGGTCCGAACCGCGCCGATGCGGTCGAGATGTTCGCGGCAGTCCGCGTCCACACAGCCGAAGCGGACGTAATCGGGTTTTTCAAGGCTCGCTCGATGATGCTGTACACGGATCGGCGGGCGGTACAGGTTGCCGAAGCCGATCCGCTCAACCCGGGTTCGCAGTTCGACGTGCTGGTGGTACGGCGCACCGAGGTCGACGAACAAGATCGCCTCGCCATTGATCGCGATTTCGAGGTTGGCTGGTCGAACGAGACCTTCGAACTTCTCATCCGGAAGGAGCCGGCCGACGCGTAAGTTCTGGTGACTTTGGACCTCTCGGCGTCAGCGGGATCCGGCCGCATACTGGTGCCAGCTAGTCACGAGGAGGTGACATGGTCGAGTGCGCGATAGTTCCCCAGCCGGAAGTGCCGACGATTGGAATCCGGTCAACCGTTCCGCTCAACCGCATGAAAGAGTTTTTTGGTGAGTCATACGGGCGCCTGTACGGCGAGATCGGTCGCGAGGGCGTGGCCGTTTCCGGAATGCCGTTCGGCCGGTACCGGGGGATGCCCACCGATATCGTCGATGTGGAGGCGGGAGTTCCGATTGCCGAACCGACTGAGGGCCATGACGACATCGTCGCCGGAACTCTGCCGGCTACCGAAGCCGTCGAAGCCGTTCACGTCGGCCCCTATGACACGCTCGAGCAAACCTACAACGAGATGGTCGAGTGGATGTCCGAACACAATTTGGTACCAGCGGACGATATGTGGGAGTTCTACCTGACTGACCCGGCGGATCAGCCAGACCCCCGGAAGTGGGAGACAAAGGTGGTCTGGCCAGTTATGTCGGTGACCGTCTGACCGGCTATGTGTCGGTCGCGCTTGACCAGGCTTCGCGCAGTTTGAGCCGGGCCCCATAGGACAACAGGGCTCCCCGGTAGATGCGGCCGGCCACTCGGATGAGGAGATAGGCGGTCGCGATCGTGATGAGGGCGGCGAAGACGATTTCCCACCAGGCGATGGCGTCGAGAGCGAACCGGACGGGCACGACATAGGGGGCGGTGAATGGCACGAACGTGGCAATCTGGGCGGTCAGCCCCGAAGGCTCATTGAGCGTCACGATCGTGATCATGAAGGACCCGACGGCGGCGATCGTCACGGGCGTCGACGCCGACGAGGCGTCTTCGGCCCGACTGACGAGCGCCCCTACCCCGGCGAACATCACCGAGTAGATGGCGAATCCCAGGACGAACCAAAGGATGACCATGGCGGCCGAATCCAAAGGCACATCGGCTAGGTCGACCGATCCAGTGAGACGCGAGAGAGCGAGGCCGTATCCGACAGTGAGTGCGAATTGGCCGATCGCGAGTGTGCCGATCCCGGTGACCTTTCCGGTCAGCAGTTGCCAGGGCTGAATCGTCGAAACGAGGATCTCAACTACCCGGTTGGATTTCTCCTCGGTGACGCCCGCCAGCGTCCACGTGCCGTACATGAGGATCGCCATATACATCAACATGAGTCCCGCGTAGGCAACGATCTCACGGGTCGGGTCGTCGGCCGACACGCCGGAAAGGGTGCGCGTTTCAAGCAGTTCGCCAGTCATTAGCTCGATCACTTGCTCGGAGGTCATGCCGGTCTCGGCCACGAGTTGTTCAACGGCGTTGGCGGCGGCTGCTTCTTGTAGTAATTCGGACCCGACGTTCGATGAGAAGCTTCCTTGGCCCAACGTCACGAGATCGGTGCCATCGATCAGCAGAGCTTCGATAGTGCCGTCTTCGACGGCGGCTTCGGCGCCGGCCATGTCGTCGTATTCGAGTACTTTCAGTTCGATGGAGTCATCCGGGCCGGCCAGCAGCCTGGCCGTGGCGATGATCGGAGCAGAGTCCGCTCCGATCACACCGATGGAGACTTCATCGGGTCCAGGGTTCACGAGTTGAGGGATCACGAATATTGCCGTGATGATGAGCAGCGTGGCGGCCGTTCCGATCATGAACACTTTTGACCGAATCCGCTCGGTCACCTCGCGTCGCCACACCAGGCCGATCGCTCTCCAGCTGGTCATTGGACGGCCTCCCGGTACAGATCGGTGAGGGAAGGCGGCGAAAAGCTGAAGCTTTCGATCGAGCCGTCGACGGCGGCGAGCAGCGTCGCCGGATCGACGCCCGATTCGATGATGGCGACCACGCCCTGGTGGTTTTGTTCGACTGAAATCAAACCGGGCAGATGTCTCGCCCAGCCGTGGTCACTGCCAGCCGTGGACACATGAAGACGACGTACCGATGAGGCTCGCTTGAGTTCGGCCAGATCCCCGGTCAGCACGATTCGGCCGACGTTGATAACTGCCACGTCTTCACACAGGTCTTCGACGAGGTCGAGTTGATGACTGGAGAAGACTACGGCCACCCCGGCGGCGGATCGCTCTCGTAGTACTTCCGACATCAAGTCGGCTGCCTGCGGATCGAGGCCCGAAAATGGTTCGTCAAGTACCAGGAGGTCAGGGTCGTGTACGAGAGCGGTGGCCAGCTGAACCCTCTGCTGATTCCCGTGCGACAGTTGTTCGAGCCGGTCATCAAGTCGTTCGCCGAGTCCGAGCCGCGTGAGCCAGCTCTCAGTGGCTGCCTTTGACTCGGAACGACTCAGTCCATGAAGTTCGCCGAAGTAAGCGACCTGGTCGGCGATGCGCATCTTCGGGTATAGGCCCCGCTGTTCGGGCATGTAGCCAAACGTCAGGAGGTCGGCTGGGCCGATTGGTTGTGACTTCCACGTCACCGAGCCGGCGTCTGGCTTCACCAGCCCGAAGACGCACCGCATGGTGGTGGTCTTTCCGGCCCCATTCGGACCTACGAAACCCAGCATTCGTCCTCGTCGAACGGCGAACGTGCAGCCATCGAGTGCTTGCACGGTGCCGTAGCGTTTGGTGAGGTTGGTAAGTTCGAGCAACGTCCGCCTTCCCTGGCCTGGGGAATCTAGCGCCTGTACTCAGAGTCCCACCCTTTGGCGCAAATGGCGGTGTGAAGGGCGGCCGCCGGCCTCAGTCGGCGGCCGCCCAATCGACTAGGAACCTGGGATCCTCATTATGAGTAACTGGCCGTCCTCCTGGACGAGCGTGAGCGTCGGGTCGATGACCTGTTCTTTCACCGGGTCAAGTCCATGAGCCTGGACATCAAGAAGCCAGGCGCCTTCGCCAAAGGAATCGGCAGCCCATAGGATCCCGGAGGACTCGCCGTCCGGGTCGTTCACGGTCGCGATGGCCGTCCAGTCGCCGGAGTCGAGATCCATGTGCCAGATACGAGCGTTGTCGGCGTCTTCTTGAACCATGAGGCTGTTGGGACTCGTGTCCATGTTGTCGGGCGAGACGAACGGCACGTAGAGATCGTTTCCTGGCTGGTCGCCTTGAGCGAGCACATAGAACGCATCAACTTTGTGCGGGTTCTTCTCGTTGAACTCCATGACAAACACGCTTCCGTTGTCAGCGAGGCCGACCGTTCCTCCGGGCCCTCTCACCATCCGGCCGGTAGCGGGGTCGGGGACCACCCGGCTGCGTCCGGTGTCGGCGATGTACACGACGCTTGGATCGTTCTTGTCGTAGGCGAGGTCTTCAAGCC
>Ga0224506_10001223_pt1 | contig 18614 bp, 14 predicted proteins | sample SF_Jan12_sed_USG_2_FD_169108 | JGI IMG/M metagenome (GOLD analysis project Ga0224506, IMG submission 169108) | Sediment microbial communities from San Francisco Bay, California, United States - SF_Jan12_sed_USGS_8_1 | ecosystem: Environmental > Aquatic > Marine > Sediment | place: USA... | reverse complement strand
AAGATAGCCTATGAAATAGCTAAAAAGAGGGTTCTTGAAAAGTTTGAAGAGAAAAATAGCCGTGAAGCTGAATCGGAGAAACACTGGCTACCTTGATAGGCGCGATGCTCTAACGTATAGCCTCTCTGATTTTTTCGGCTATTCTGTCCAGTTCTTTTCTGTCTGGTTTTAAACCATAATTGGGTCCAATCTTTATCTTGAAACCGTCGCCCTTAAATCTAGGGATAACGTGCAAATGAACGTGAAATACTTCTTGAAAGGCAGCTTCTCCATCCGCCAAGAACAAGTCTATTCCTTCGCATTTTATACTTGAATGCCTGAGAGCTTTGGCGATACGCATTGCAATCTTAAACATATGCGCTCCCGTTTCCTCGTCAAGTTTGGACAGTTGTGCGGCATGAGCCTTTGGAATTATTAACACATGTCCGGGATTGACTGGTTGAATATCCATGATCGCCGCGACTTTTCCGTCGGTATATATTATGCTTGCGGGTGCAATGCCCTTGATAATGCGACAGAAAGCACAGTCTTCCATTTCATATTCCCGTAGATTGTTAATTTTGCTAATTTATATGCATATTCGTTCATAGACGAGGTTTATAGGAAAACTGAGCTGCACTGGCGAATCGCCTTTCATAAGTTTGTCTTTGTTTGCGTTGGCAGTGCTACCAGAACTGAGAGTAACGGATAAGGGTTTGGTAGATGTTGAAAATTTAAATTCATCCCGCTGTTTGTATAGTAAAATCTAGACAAAGGAAGAGAAACCAATGAGCGAAGAAACGTTCACCTATAGAGCGGAAAATGGAAACACCTGTGAAATTGTGGATACTTTTGCTGAGATGTTTCCCTTGTGGGCTGGCCGCGTGTTGATCACAGCTGATAGTGAAAGATGGGCTTTGGCCGCAGCGGCTACTACAACCGGTTTTGCAACGAGCGTGATCATGTCTCCGGCTGAAGCTGGTATAGAGGGTGTGGTGCCAGCAGACAAAACCCCAGACAAACGTGTAGGCGTTTCAGTCCAAATATACAACCGTAACAGGTTTGAACTGAAAAACCAGATGATACTACGCATAGGACAATGCATAATGACCTGCCCAACAGCCTCAGCCTTCAACGCGATGCCAAACGCCAAAAGAAAACTAAAGGTGGGCAGAAGCATACGACTGTTTGGTGATGGTTTCCAAAAAAAAGGCTTGATCGGAAACAGAAAAGTCTGGAGAATCCCTGTGATGGAAGGCGAGTTCATTGTTGAAGACGCTTTTGGTGCAGCTAAAGCCATAGCCGGCGGAAACTTCCTAATCTTAGCCAAAGGCAAGTCTTCTGGACTTAAGGCGGCTGAGGAAGCAGTAAAAGCCATCAAAGGCAAGGCAAGCGAAGTTATTTTACCTTTTCCCGGTGGAATTTGCCGGTCCGGCTCGAAGGCTGGCTCCTTAAAATACAAGCTTAAGGCTTCGACCAGTCATTCCTTCTGTCCACGATTAAAAAAGGTTGTACCAGATTCGCAGTTGCCAGAAAACGTGAATTGCGTCTATGAAATTGTCATTAACGGCTTGACTCTTGAAGCGGTTAAAAGAGCCATGGGTGAGGGAGTAAGGGCTGCTGCAAGCGTTCTAGGTGTTATAAGAATCTCAGCTGGTAACTATGGAGGAAAACTCGGTCCATACAAGGCATTTTTGAAAGAAGTTTTGGAAATAACATAGTCTTTGTTCCTAAACTCTTATTTGATGGCTCGCAATGTAGCTCTACGGCTAGAAACTAAGTGAAACCAGTTGAGCAAGAAAAGAACTTCGTTGGAACTGTTCAGGTTGAAAAAGACACTGAACATGCTAGCCAGCAAAGAGGGACGTGGAACTGAGCTTATTTCGCTTTATGTTCCGCTTGGAAGGCAGATAAGCGACGTTATGAACATGCTTAGACATGAATATGGAACCGCTTCAAATATAAAGTCTACAACAACACGCAAAAACGTTCAAGACGCCATTGTGAAGACTCAGCAACGCCTCAAACTTTTCAAGAAAGTTCCCGGAAACGGACTTGTAATATTCTGCGGTGCAATTCCACAGAACGGAGCCGGAAGCGAAAGAATTGAAACTTATGTTATCATTCCACTTGAGCCTATAAGCATCTACTTATACAGGTGTGATTCAAGGTTCCACACGGAACATTTGCAAGAGATGCTGAGGGAGAAGGAAACTTACGGCATATTACTCATAGATGCTTCAGCAGCCACATTCGCAACATTGCAGGGCAGAAGACTTGAGATACTCAGAAAGGAAACATCGGGCGTGCCCGGGAAAACACGCGCAGGCGGGCAATCAGCGAGAAGATTTGAAAGACTGAGGGAGATGCGTCTGCAAGAGTATTTCAGGAGAGTGGGCGAACACGCCAACGAACTGTTTTTGTCAATCGAAGATTTGAAAGGCTTGATAGTTGGTGGTCCAGGACCCACAAAATACGATTTTGATAAGGGCGACTACTTGAATTACATGCTGAAGAGCAAGATCATAGACATGATTGATACATCTTATGTGAACGAACAAGGCGTAAAAGAAATTGTTGATAAGGCTCCAGAAATAATGCGGAAAATACGCTACATAGAAGAAAAAGAAGTAGTGCAACGGTTCCTTTACGAGATCGGACACGACACAGGATTAGCAACATACGGCGAAGAGGAAGTCAGAAAGGCTCTTGAAACCGGCGCCGTCAAAACACTACTGCTTTCCGAAGGATTAGACATAATGCGGGTCGTAGTGAAGTGTAACGCCTGCAGTTTCGAAAAACAACACACCCTAAGAAGTCAAACGCTTACAAATTTCGAGCAGACCCTTCTCGGAAAACCTTGCCCAAAATGCAAAGCCCCAGCCTTAAGCATAGCCGACACAAAAGATGTCATAGAGAATTTCGCTGAACTAGCAGAACAAACAAACACCGAAGTAGAAATGATTTCCGACGAAACAGAAGAAGGGCAGATGCTAAAGAAATCATTCGGCGGAATAGCAGCAATACTACGCTTCAAACTTCAAAATCAGTAGAATTTTGCAGTTTTGCAAATTTTCTTCTTGCCAAGATGCATGTGATAAGAGAAAGCGTCATTAGTAATGCCAGAACAATGTTTGATGGGAACTATCGTTACTTTGTAAGTTGAGTGCGGGTATGTGAAGTATATGTATGTGTTGTCTTCGTCTGTCCAGTTTCTAGATTCTACTGGCTGTCCCTTGACTAGCACGGTGTAGTTGCCTTGCCAAAAGTCTTGAACAATAACATTTGGAACCGTAATTCTGCAGAAGCCTAAGCCAGTTTCGCCTGTGACGTTGAAACTTGTTATTTTCTGTGTTTTATTTAGTTGGAAGTCAGAAACAGTGGAGTTACTGATTATGCTGAGATCACAGTTTACTTCGTTCCAAGAGCCGGCATCAAACACGCTAATCGGAGCCATGAGTGGATAACCATCCAAAACTTCATAGTCATGAAGTGGAAAAGCTAGAAACTCCTCATCACCTATTCCGTCGCTTCCTGTTTCATTTTGGTATAGCCCGCTATGAAAGTCTGTGCCATTGTAGTTACTCCAATAATTTCCGCCAGCAGGGTAACCATTATCCCAGTAATTGCCTCTCCTCCAACCTATCGCTTGATAATAACCCGTGCTGTTAATGAAGTTATTGCTAAAAATGAGGTTTCTGTAACCCATAATCCCCCTAATCTCGTCACGCATAGATATGCTATAGTAACTATTTACCACAGTGTTACCATAAACGACGTTGTAATCGCCTCCTACAATAATGCCGCCTATTTCTAACTGTGTTAGCTCTCTCGAATACTCCCATGGCCACTCTGGATAATAGAAAATATACAGGTCTGGTGGTGGAGAAGGAGAAATTACATTCATGTCACTTGCTACTACTACATTTCTTGAAATTTTGCTATTGCTTGTTCCAGTGAGGCAAATTCCGAGCGGGTTTCTGTATAAGGTGCTGTTTGATATTGTGCTATTATCGCTTCTTATGCGTATACCCACACCATTATCAACAAGTATGTTTCTCTTAATAGTTGTGTTGAAAGAATAGAAACGGTGATAAATTGATGTATCGTAGTCAAACCAACCATAGTCACCAACGTCAATACCATAAATAGAGTTGACTATTGAATTATTCGCGATTACCGTATTATTTGACGCTAACAGGAATATGTTTCGAACGTTGTTCGACAAATTGAGGTCTTCAATCAGGATGTTTGTTGAATTTATCAGCATCACATACCCAGAGTTTGTCGGAACCTGCCTGTCATGCTGGTTTATCCAATAGATTATTGGCTTTCCATCCAGATTGTTTGAAGTGTCAATATCATTCATTAGGTATGACGCATCCTTAAGGTGTCGCGCTATGTCTGGGGATACGCCGAAGTTCATTTGACCGCCGTTGATGCTGTTGTTTCTCATGGTTGTAAACCTTGAATAGTCACTTAGGTAGACGCCGTTCAAGTTATCTTCGAGTGTGTTTCCAATGATCGTGTTGTTGCTGCTGTAAATCCAAACATGTGTGCCATATACATTGTCAGCGATATTATTGTTAATTATGGACACGTTGTTGGCAAAAAGAAGCAGTATGCCTTGAAGGTTGTTTGATAGATCACACCCGTTGATTGTAATGTTTGTGCAGTTGTCCAGCCAAATGTACCCTGCGTCTGATGGAACTTGCTCGTTGCTTCGATTAACCATGTAATAAATAGGCTTTCCGTTAACGATGTTTGAAGGGTCTACATCATTAACTATCCCCGGCTTGGATGATGTACCATACAGAAAGTTTCTTGTTTCTCCTCGCAAGATAAGTCCAAAGTTATACTCGTTGTCGGTCATGTTATTGTTCCTAAGAGTGTTATCGTTGGAATTGCCGTAAAAGTCGATGCCATGTCCATTGTTTAGGACCGTATTGTTACTTATGGTGTTGTTTCCGGCATGGTAAAGATGAATTCCAAAAAGAATATTGTTCGCTACCACATTGTTAGTTACAATGTTGCCTCCGCAACGCTCAAGATGTATGCCCCCATAGTTATTGTTCACTATGTAATTGTCATTTAAAACAAAGCCAACATACATTGGCATAATACTAAAACCGGGCCGTACCCAGACGCCATAATCCCCATTTCGTATCGTAAAACCAGTCACACTAGCGCGTGTATTCAGTTGGACAACCTTTCCTGTTTCACCCCCGTCTATAATGGTGTTATCTTTGTTTTCTCCGATTAATGTTAAATTCTTGTTAACATAAACATGCTCATAGTAGATTCCTGCATCCACAAATATAATGTGTCCATCCTCGGTTTCATTCGCATCTATAGCGCTCTGTATTGTCGGATAATCTATACTGGTGTTAATGTTGTGAACTGGGTAGCCATTCTTGACCAGCACGATGGGTTGATGTGAGTGGACTGAAAAGTTGGATACTGAATCGGATTTTACCAACGGATAAGCGAAAATGATAATTAACAATGCTAAAAGCAGCGAAGTCCTATCTATCCTCATTTTGACACCAAAATAATCATTACCTGCATTACACTTAAGAATGTCTACGATCTTTCCTATGGAAAAATTGCTTCTCAACAGCAAGACTGCACGCCGAGAAGTTGTTGAACATCTTTTATCTCAGCACCCCTTATCAATAATCTCTTTTGTTTAGAAGTGAAACCGGAAACAATCTTCACTTCTTTATGGAAAAGCTTTGAAAGCTTCTTGACAAGTTCCTTGTTCACTTTTCCTTTAACCGGTTCTTCCTTACAAAAAACCGCAATTTCGTCGCCATCAGCCACTATTTTGAAATCTTTCGACCTTGGCTTAACATACACTTCTAAGATTACACCTTGCTTTGTTTCCTGAACTTTCATAGACTTTCACGAGAAACAGTTTGTATGATGTTACTTTATAAGCTGAATCTTAATCGTTGCTGATTTACTTCTAAGCTTTGATATGAATAGCGCGCGCGGTCTCACTTCTCAACGTAAGTCTTAAGTGCAGTCTATAAGAGAAATCCATAACAAGAAAAGAATCGTGGTCTTTATGAGATCAATAATTAGAAAAATTGTTAAGGATGAGCTCTCTGGCGATAATGCCAAACTCTACGTTCAGCAGATTTCTAATTTTCATAGGATTCAGGCTTCCACAATGTTTCATGAGGCTGCAGAATACGTGAGAGATACAATGCTGAAAATTGGAATTGAAGATGCGAAAATCGAGCAGTTCATATCAGATGGCTCAAAGAAATACTGGACTTATACTTCGCCAATTGGGTGGGAAGTGAAAAGCGCAGAACTAAGATTAGTCGAGCCCGAGGAGAAGCTGATCTGTAGGTACGCAGACATCCCCACATGTTTACACACCCATAGCAAAGCAACCCCTCCAGAAGGCGTGACAGCCGAACTGGTTGATGTTGGAGCTGGACTTAAAGGAAAAGACTACAAAGGCAAAGATGTCAAAAGAAAGTTTGTGTTGGCTACTGGTAGAGCGAAAATTGTCCATGAACAGGCGGTGTACAAGCGAGGTGCAGCCGGTGTCATCACGGACACGCTCACCTACGAAATTAAGAACATTCGAGAAAGCGTTGATTTACCCGATGCCCACGCATACCAGGCAATTTGGCCCACAAAAGAGGATTTGGACAAGGTAACTTTCGGTTTCTCTGTAAGCAAGAGGCAGGGCAACCATCTCCGAGACTTGCTGAAAAAAGAGAAACCTGTAAGGCTGAAAGCCAAGGTCAATGCGAGACTGTTTTCCAGCAATCTAGATGTGGTATTGGCAACAATTCCAGGTTCTTCCAAGCCTAGTGAAGAAGTGTTTCTAATAGCTCACCTTTGCCATCCAAAACCGAGTGCGAACGACAACGCCTCAGGCAGCGGATTACTACTGGAAGTCGCTAGAACCATCCACACTTTGATTGATTCGGGTAAGATTGCGCGACCCGCAAGGACGATTAGGTTCATTTGGGTACCAGAAACCTATGGAACAATAGCCTTCCTACACAATCACCCACAATTGCCGGAAAAACTGGTGGCAGGGATCAACCTAGATATGGTCGGACAGAACCAAACAATATGCAAATCAACTCTTACACTGGACAGAACGCCAGATTCTCTTCCGTCATACCTGAACGATTTCATGATAAATCTGCTTGAAGAATCGGAAAAAGAGTTTGACTCGTCTACCATGTTTGGATCGTCGTCAACCTTCAGGTACAGAGTGAACGTATACACTGGTGGAAGCGACCATGCTGAGTTTGTAGATTCAACAATCAGAGTTCCATGTGTTATGTTGCTTCAATGGCCTGATCTCTTCTACCACAGCAGTATGGATGCCGTTGATAAGGTCTCTTCTAACAGTCTAAAACGTGTGGGATGGATTGGAACTGTTGCTGCATTAACTATTGCAGATGCCGACGTAGATGAGGCCGTTTACCTGTCCAATCAGACAAGTTCTAGGGGAATAGCGAGAATAAAAGAAGCTGGAAGAAACGCCATTGAAGAACTGTACCGCATAAAGGAAGATCCAAAACTGAAAGAAAAACCGGACGAACTGGCGAAGTCCCTTGCAAAAGGAGGGTTCTACTATCGGGACAAAATAGAACACATAATGCAGCGCGAAAAACAAGCAGTGATTTCCGTGAATAGACTGGCCTTAAACAGTGACTTACACAACTTCTTACGCAAGTTCACTGAAGACATTTCTAAAACCGGAAAAAGGGAGATCGCGATAATTAATGAAGTCATTTCTTATATAGCAGAAGCGATGGGAGTGTCTGTTCCTGACCGAATAGAAGAGACAAAGGCGGAGGAGAAATCTAGAAAGATGGTTCCTAAAAGGTTGTTCAAGGAATCTCTGTCACAGGAAACTTTCAGAAAGGCTTTAACCGAGAAAGGATACGAGTGGTACGAAGAGAAACTCAAAAAGGACCCGGCTTTCCGAACGAAAATGGCAGAGGCACTAAATTTTATGGATGGAAAGAGAACCCTCTACGAAATTGTTAGAGCCGTTTCTGCAGAATACACGGAGACCAAAGCAGAGGATTTACTAAAGTTTATGCGAGATCTAGAAAAAATGAAGCTAATCTCCCTCGAACAATAACAAGAAACAGCATTTTGAGTGGACCGGGGAGCTTTAGATCCTCGTTTAAACCCTCGCCTTCATAGCTGATACTGGCTGAAGTTATATCGATATTGGCTGAGCTTCATAGAATCCTTCTATCTAACTTCTAACGTATTTGATGAGGATAGTTAACAAATAGAACTCATCTTGCTTTCCCATTTTCTGTTTTTTCTGGCCGACTTGATTGCATCTCTTGTGTGATAATATGTTCTTGTTTGCAGTATGATTTCTGTTCAATGCTTTGTCTAACCCATGTTCAAATCCCGAATAAGGAATTGCAGTGGCTTATTTTTCGAAAAAAGCCCATTCTTACTGTATAATTCGCGCGCAACCTAAATTTTCTATATTTTTGAGAAAATCGTTCGATATGAGGTTAATTCCCAATAATATCGTACACCCTTCAACGCAGCCCAGCAATTAAATGCAGCATGTGCGTGTACTTGCATGCGTGAGATTATGGGTGCTGTTGAATTTTGCCAACCGGAGCTAGATACAATGCTATCTCATCGTTTCCATCAACACCGATGAAATTATCCAACAAGTCCTGGTTGTAAGCTATTATTGAACATGTGCCAGCTCCTATGGATTCACAGGCAAGGTATAGGTTCTGACATATGTGCCCAACACTAATCAAAATGTCCTTAAGCGAGTCTTCTCCATAGCGGTATTCTGTCCTAGATGGTCTTACACTCCAAATGAAAACCACTGCACTTTTGCCGATGAAGTTCTGATCATTGCAGGCTTCATTGATTTTTGCAGGTAGATCAACATCATTAGACGATAACTTAAGCAGCTTGTGCTCTAAAGCTAAATATCGATACAAGCCAGGTCTCACACTGTTCACCGAGTTGATGAGCAAATAGGTTTCAAAAGGATGCATTGCGCCACCAGAGGGGACAGTGCGTAGAGTGATTAACCCCTGTCGTATAAGTTTCTGGACGCCTTGGGTTGCCCACAGCAGAAACGATAGTTCTTCGAGGGTGAGTGGTTTCTTTTTGAATTTGCGGCGGCTTCTTCGGTTTCTGATAGCGTCTATCAGAGGGATCGTGCCAATGCTAAACTGTTCTGGAGAAATAAGGTCAATGAGATTTGCATTTTCTGGATACGGCTTCTGAATTGGAGGGAGAGGTAACCCTTTCATCTGAGCAGTTTCCATTTCAGTCATGCCAGGAAATGCTTGGTTTTTCAAGTATTTTCTGTAACTCGCCACCATTTACATCACCTTACGCGTGTGATTAAGTAGGAATCGTCTTTAGCGATGTAATATATTATGCTTTCTTCTTGCCCTTTGGGGGAAGGTCGGATGAAAGATCTACTTACCTCGTGGAGATATCATCCAATCTCCCTCTTTTTTTCAGAGGCAAAACAGCTACCTAGATTTTGTGGACCGGGGGGGATTTGAACCCCCGACCTCCTGAGTGCAAGTCAGGCATTCATTCCAGACTGAACTACCGGCCCGACTCCTTCTTTCAGAAAAGAACGTCGATTAAGAAGGTATTTAGAGCTTTCGTTTTTGTTTCAACTTCGTAGTTATTCAAGGGTGCTTGTTAGAGCTTGTTCTGAGTTTCTTTAAAGGTTTGAACCGTGTTCTCTGGCTTTTTTGATTACTTTTCGAAGAGGTAGAGGTCTGCAGTGATTTATTGGCGGTTTGTCATCGCGTTAGGCGCGTGGAATCTTTGGATTTTTCCGTGCGGAATTTCCAGGTTGACTCAAGACTCATTAACTCCTTCTGCCTAGTTCCACATTACGGGCACTCTTCAGAGGCCAAAAGGATTTCCTTGTCACATTTCAAGCTTTTCTTTGTGAAGCTCTTTGGCATTTCTGCTTCCACTGTGGCATAGTGAAGAACTATGGTGTGGCAACTTCTACACCTTAGAGCTGGGACGTTCCATATGCGCGCTAAGACGGAGAAGTACCCTAACTGTGGGAGACTACGAGAATGTACCTGAGCGCCACAGATTGCCTTATCTCCCTAGGCCTTTCCTGTGTATCTGCGACACGATTTGCATTCTTGCAAATCATTTGGATGGAATCAAGAAAGTTGCTGGGAAAGTCCGTAAAACAATCCAAAGGCGAAACACATGAAACCAGACGTGATAGAGAAAATTATAATAAAAGAGTTTTCTAAATATACGTAAAATTCACCAATTCTGAAAACTGCGCTCTTATATAGCAAAGTCGTCCCTAAACTCAACCCTACTGCGAGAGCAAGGATGCCAATAATGTTCCATTGCATGGATTTCTGCAATTGTCTTCCCGTTTTAGGTTTAAGAAGGATGTAGAAAAGCATTGTGAATTTCAAATAAGGTTCGAAATGTTCCAAAAATGCATACATTCATTGAGAACTCAACTAAGAATCTTTCGCGCGCAATGACCGCTTTACCTCGATCGCCACAAAGTGAAGGGGATCACTTTTTTACCGATTATTTTGATAGCTTTGATTTTTCTTTCGATTGATTAACTAATTAATGCTGGGTTGAAATACGCGCGTGACCCCACTTACAGACTTGGAAAGGGGCTCTCAGAAATATTGATTGTACGTTCATATGGTTTATATCTTGACAGTAGAATATTCGTCCAAAAGGGGTAAAAGTCGTTGGAGCTAGCTTCAGTTTTTGATGTGGCTTTTCTGTTGTTGACAACTGTTCTCACGATATTAAGTTTAAGCACTCTTCGAATGCTCGCTCGAATAGGAATGGACAGATCTTTGTTCATTCCAGTGATGGTGTCTGCCGCTTTCTTTTGGTACGGTTCTATGATAAGCGTAGTTTTCGATATCCTTCTAGAGTCAACACCCAACTTGATTGTAGCTCAAGATATCATCAAACTTTTGCGGCAAGTAACTTGGCTGATTGGACTTGGCATCCTGACATCTGGCGTCTTTTCGTATTGGAAAATAACAAAACACGTGAAAGTTCCAAAGCATAAACTATCATTGAAACAAGGCAAAGATGAAGAAAAAAGGGGTGACGAGCTGAAAAAGGAGACTTAGCCATAACAAAGAAAATTGAAGCAAAGAACCAAGACTTTGAATGTTCAAACCCAAAGTGCAAAAGAGCTTTTGCCAATCCAATAATTGTTCAAGATCTAAACCCGAAAAATCCAGTTTCATATAGCGCATGTCCTTACTGCTTAACTAAAATAGAGAAAAAAGAGACTTCCAGAGTTGAAGAGAAAAAGGAGGTAAAGTCTGCGCAAACAAGGCTAGTTCAACAAACTTGTTCTGAGACACCGAAATGTCCACGTGATTTCGGATATTTGAGTCGGCGTCCAAGAGGGACGGAAATTCCTGAGGAATGTATGATTTGCGAGAAGATTATGGAGTGTATCCTCTACAAAATCAACAAAGGCGCGCGCGCGACATGAGCTTAGGGCTTATTACAGGTTCTCCCTAGGCTTCCCTATATCCTCGAACAATTGCTTTTGAAGACGCTTATCAGACGTGCTTGCGATAGGAGAAAGAAAAGCGGTGAAACAGTTAGAGGATCAAGGTTTTCGGATCATAAAAAGCCATTAAGGAAGGCTGAGTGCAAAACACTACGATATAAAAGCCGAAAAAGGTAAAAATAGGTTGGTTATTCAAGTCAAAAGTGCGCCTATTAATGAACCACCGTCCCGGTAGAATTAGATTCAAGCTTGTTGAAACGCCATTTCCTTTTAATCTTTGCGCTAAAAGTATTTACATTACCCCTTCAACTTCGTGAGTGAAGAGACATGTCTGCCCTTCCATCTGGAAGATTTGTAATCCAGAAACATCATGCAACGCATCTACATTATGATTTTAGACTTGAGATGGATGGTGTTCTGAAAAGCTGGGCTGTGCCGAAAGAGCCGCCAACAGAATCTGGTGTTAAAAGGCTTGCTGTTCAAGTTGAAGACCATGAGCTTAACTATGTAGACTTTGAGGGAACAATACCCGAAGGAATGTACGGCGCCGGAAAGGTTGAGATATGGGATAAGGGAACATACACGCTTGAACACAGAGGCAAAGACAAAATAGAGTTCGCGCTACAAGGAGAAAAACTAAGCGGCGACTACGCGCTAATAAGGTTTAAAGGAGACAAAAACTGGCTTTTGTTTAAAAAGAAAAAGAACTAGCAAAAACGCTTTAGAGTGCAAACCCTTTTGTAGATTAACCCTAAAAAGGATGCGAAAATAGTGGACACGCTACAGCAGCCAACTCCCAAAAGTATATTTCTGAACCTAAGCCTATTCCGGTTCCTATCCTTTGTCCGAAGAGGCGTGTTTTACACTTTTATGATAAACTACCTTTTCATTCTAATGCCAGCTGTAACTTGGACGACATTGCTTGGCACCCTTAACATGATGACCTCTGCACTTGGTCAAAACTTGTTATGGGGGAGAATATCCGACCGTTATAGGCTTAGAGCAAGACTGATAATCGCAGGTGAATCCATAGCTGCAACAACGTACTTTGTTGTTTTCCTAATTCACAAGCACTTTCTAGAGGCGCAGGCGAACTTTACAGCGGGATTATCACTAATTCTTGGGCTTTCATTTCTTGAATTCTTCTGGTCCATGTCAGATGTTGGATGGGCTGCACTCTTGACAGACGTAACAACAAGGAGGACACGGGGAGGGATCGTTGGCACACTTAACTTCATCGCCTCACTGGGCAGAATGATAGGAATAGTTTTTGCAGGTTTCCTCTACAACAATGGAGAAGGTTTCCGTCAAGGAACAATATTCTACGTAGTCATAGCGATGTTATTTGGGAGCGCAGCGATAATGTGGATAACTTCTAGGTCTACAAAAACATCCGAAGCAAAGACAGAAAAAACAGTTGTAAGAATTACCTTGGAAAAACCTCTTGCAAGAGGTAACGAAGAAATTTACAAGTGGTTTCTCGTATCGCTGATCATAATAGTTATTGGAGCGGCATGCATAAACCAAGTTTTCCTCATTTTCCTTAAACTTCCAGAAGGATTAAACGTAAGCGACTCTGAACAGAGCTTCATATTAACGGCTGGGACTTTGGGCGGAATGTTGATGAGCCTTCTGTCTGGATGGCTTGCAGACAAAATTGGAAGAGTTAAAGTTCTTTTCATGGGATTAGGCTTAGCAATCTTAACGCCTTTCCTCTACGGTTCAGCCCATAACGTCTTAACCATGACTCTAGTCTACGGATTAAACGGGGTGGCTTTTTGGACAATGCAAACGGTGGGTTTTGCCTTTGCTGGAGACATAATACCTGAAGATAAGAGGGGTCGATTTTTCAGCAGATATAACACTGTTATGGCTTTAGGCTGGGGTCCAGCAGGACTCCTAGTAGGCGGACCGCTTGCAGACATCCAAACCCAACATTTTGGGCTATCTTCTTACACGGCATATGTAAACACTTTCTACGCCTCATCAATCATAGTGGCATTAGGCACAATATTATTCGTTGCAAAAGTTGCAAAGCAGAAAGCCAAAACCGCTTAAATCTTAAAAACAAGTTCACACTAAAACTGCCACGAGGCTTTAACCATGATTGAATTCAAAACAGTTAAAATTGAAGTGCCAGAAGACTGCAACGTGATTTTGGGCATGGCACATTTCATAAAAACTGCTGAAGACTTGTACGAGGCTTTGGTTAACGCAGTTCCAAACATAAAATTTGGAATAGGCTTCTGTGAAAGCTCTGGCCCCTGCCTAGTGAGACTTGAGGGAAACAATGAGGAGTTAAGGCAGTTGGCAGCGAAGAAAGCTTATGAAATTGCATGCGGTCACAGCTTCATAATTTTCTTGAAGAATGCTTACCCAATAAACGTTTTAGACAACATCAAGAATGTTCCAGAAGTATGCACAATCTACGCTGCTACCTCAAATCCTCTAGAAGTTATGATTGCAGAAACCCAGCAAGGCAGAGGAATAGTCGGCGTGATCGATGGGCTAGCGAGTAAAGGCGTAGAAACCGAAGAAGATATAAAAGCAAGAAAGGAGTTTCTACGAAAAATAGGCTACAAGCTCAGTTAGGCAGTTTTTAGAAAAAACAAACAACGCAGGGTGAAGTTGCCCTGGATGTTGCCGTCAGACTCGAAGGATTTTCAATGCGCGAACGCGTAAAGCTGAGTTTCAGCTTTCATGCTTTTTACCCGTGTGCCATTAATTTCTGCTGTAGCTCAAAAGGAATTTTTTCCTGCATTTTCTCGGAAGCATAGGCGACTAGATGTTTAAACTGTCTTTCCGTTAGGACATAGCGTGCTCTTGACAAGATTTCAAGGCACACTTCTTTAAAAACCAAGTCGGCGCAGCCTTTTTTTGCGTCGTCAACTAATTCTTTGCAAGCCTGAAGGATCTGTTCGCTCAAGGCAATCCCACCCTGCAATCAAATAGTTAGACTCAAACATTAAAAACTCTTATGAATCTAGAAACAGAATTAGCATTTCATTTCTCGCGTTTATTTGAGGTGAATGCAGGTTTTCGTTCGATGCTATTCTTGTATTCGCAACGATAAAAAAGAGCTGGCGAGACTTAGAGCCGACACGATCCTAACCCTTGCCCCTCTCTTTCTTCTGCCGTTGTACCGTCTTCGCCGCCTTGTTTGCTCCAGCAAACGCTGACAATCCCAGAATTTCCCCTTTCACCATATCCATCGGAATCGCAAATACAATTGTATTACTCTGGTCATAACTGATATCCTCCAAGCTCGACAATGTACGCAAATAAAGCGCACGATTGCTCATCTGCTTCACTGCCCTCTCCAAGTTTTCAGCCGCCGTCAACTCTCCCTCACTCTTAATGATCACTGCCCGCTTCTCCCGTTCAGCTTCAGCCTGCCGTGCAATCACCCGCTTCATATCCTCAGGCAACTCCACGTTCTGCAAGTTCACCGAGGTAATATCCACACCCCATTCCCTTGTCTCCTTCTCCACAATTTTCTCAATCCTATCCGCAATCTCATCCCGTCGCGCCAACAATTCATCTAACTCTACATTCCCCACTACATCCCGCATCGTCGTCTGTGCATACTTCATCACACTATTCCACAAATTCTGAATGTTAACAAGGCTATCCTTCGTGTCCACCACTTTCATGAACACCACTGCGTCAACACTAACACTGATGTTATCCTTGGTCATAACCTCCTGCCTAGCAACATCCAAGGTAATAATTCGCTTATCCTGCTTCAGAAAACTCTCCGCAATCGGCCACTTAAAGAAGAAACCAGGACCCACAAGCCTCTGAAACTTTCCGAAACGCAGTACAATCGCTTCTTCCCATTCTTTGTTAATCGCCACGGTAGCTGGCAAAAACATCACAGAAACGAGTGCAACAACGCCGAACAGAGCAGACAACATATATTCTTGTGGTTCCATTCCTGGGGACGGGAAAGAAAGAATAGCCAGCGCCAGAAACACTAAAAACAACGCCAAGAAAAACGCGAACGGAGCTGGAGAACCTGAATACTCCTCTCTCTTCTTCACCACGTCAGCCTCCACGGTTCCACTCATTCTCTAAACTCACCTCCTTATATTCCCCATTCACTACCCGTTCTCACAAGACCATTTCTGTCTTTCGGCATATAACTGTTCAGAGAAGGCCCTGTTGTTCTACATTCAGCCACAACTTCGCTTACAGCGAAAACGCTAGACGAATCTTATTAGAGATTCTTATGAGGAAGATAGGAATCATTTCTCCCAAACATCGAGAGGAGGCTTACGGTCTGGAGGTATCGGCGACCTGTATCTCTTGTTACCTATTCTCTGTCTATGTTCCTCTCTCGCTTTGTTCAAAGCATCCTCACTTGTCAAGAGATCAATAGCTGTAGCAGCCATCACCTTCGCCGCGAGTATTAATGACTTGTGTCCAATTCCGACTCCGTTTTGCGCTACGGCTTGCCATGAATGTGCGGGTGTACCTAAAACCCAAGTGGCAGTGCCAAATTCTACAGTGGGTGCCTGCCAACTCACGTCGGCTACGTCGGTGCTACCGTGGCTAACTTCGTCTTCACCCCAAGGATCAGAAACTTCATCGTCTACCAGTTTATCCACAAGTCTCTCCCATCCGGGACGCTTAGATTTCCTTAATTGGGCGATCTTCATTTCAGGAGTGATTGACTTGGCAATTTCCCCAGCAAACTTCAAATCGTCATCACTGTATTTAGGCAGCCCGATTTCACGCATATTATTAACAATCAGCTCCGAGATAGTTCTGTTAGGAATTACGTTGTAACTTCCTTCGAGGAACTCTGTCTTCACTTTAGTTCTGGTCATGGTTGCTGCTCCTTTTGCTATGTCGAGAATCCAGTTGTATATGAATTCCATCTGATCTCTCTGTGGCGCTCTTACGTAGTACCAGCTTCTGGCGTATGGTGGTACGATATTCGGCTGGTCTCCGCCCTTTTCAATTATGTAGTGTATTCTTGCATCTTGGATCACATGTTCTCTCAGATAGTTCACACCCGTATTCATTAATTCCACCGCGTCCAATGCGCTTCTACCCTGCTCAGGGGAGGCACCGGCGTGGGAAGCCTTACCGTAAAAATGAAACTTAACCGAGTTAACAGCCAAGCTGCTCATCAAGGAAACGTCATTCATGGTGTCTGGATGATGACTAATTAGGGCATTGACATCGTTAAAATATCCATCTCTAACCATGTACACTTTACCCGAGAAGTTCTCCTCAGCCGGGCATCCAAAGAATTTGATCGTGCCTTTCCTGTTGTGTTTTTCCACGGCTTTCTTTACTGCTATTGCCGCTGCCATGCCGCTTGTCCCGTGAATGTTGTGTCCACATCCATGTCCCGGTTTTCCAGGGTCTAACGGTTCCTTCCATGGAACCTTTTTCTGCGATAACCCCGGTAATGCGTCGTATTCGCCCATTATTCCTATAACTGGTTTTCCTTCACCCCAAGTAGCTACGAAGGCTGTGGGCATACCTGCGATTCCACGTTCAACCCTAAAATCATGCTTCGCCAGCTCGTCTGCCAGAAGCGCTGAAGACTTGAACTCAACTAAGCCCAGCTCAGCAAACTCCCACACTATATCGCTCATTTCAGTAGTTGGCTTCCTATTTTTCTCAATCCAATCAAAGGCACATTCCTTTTCAGCGGACATGAACAACACCTAGAATATTCAAATAAGAAGTCAATTTGGTTTTTATGATTTTCTGCACTATGTTTTGCTCCACAAATAGGACAAGGATTGAACCGCGCGCGCGATTTAATCAGAACACAAACTATTTAGTATGGTTTATGCATCACACCCCTACTCCAATGTAATATCGAGATGTTCTCATGGGTACAACAAGTAGCACACGTGCAATTGATGAGAGAAGAAAGCAAATCCTAGAGCAACAACAGAAACTAAAGGCTAGGATGAGCAAGGTCAAGCGTAAGATAGCTGTGATGAGCGGTAAAGGCGGTGTTGGCAAAAGCACTGTCACGGTGAACCTTGCAGCTGCCTTCGCCTTGCACGGACACGCTAACCGTGTAGGCATCCTAGACGCAGACATACACGGTCCAAGCGTGCCAAAAATCATAGGATTGGAAGGTCAGAGATTGCAAGCGGGACCGTCAGGCATCTTCCCAGCAACAGGTCCATTGGGAATAAGAGTTGTTTCCATGGAATTTCTACTACCAGACGAGAATGCCCCAGTTATTTGGCGCGGACCACTGAAGATGACTGCAATACGCCAGTTCTTGTCAGACATCGTGTGGGGTGATCTTGACTTTTTGCTTATTGATCTTCCGCCGGGAACTGGCGATGAACCCTTGACTGTTGCTCAGCTTCTGCCAGAAATGGATGGCGTGGTGATAGTGACTATTCCCTCTGAGGTTTCGCAGATTGTGGTTAAGAGGGCTGTGACATTTTCAGGAAAACTTGGAATGCCGATTATAGGCATAGTTGAAAACATGAGCGGGTTTGTTTGTCCAAAATGTGGGGCTAGGATCGACATATTCCGATCAGGAGGCGGAAAAAAGATAGCGGAAGAATTAAGTGTCCCATTTCTTGGAAGCATACCAATAGATCAGAAAGTTGCCGAAGACTCTGACAAGGGCATGCCCTTCATAATCGAGCACGCAGATTCCCCCGCATCAGAGGCCTTTATGAAAATAGTTAAAAAGATTGAGGCGTTCCTAAAGAGCCGAGAAAAACCAGACTCGCGTACGCATGAGTGAAATGAGCGTTAGAATTGTGATGCCTGTTGAAGACGCAAGTGGTTTAAATGCGAAGTTATCCCATCATTTTGGAAGAGCACCATACTGAGCGCGTGCGATGCGTGAGGCTGTCCTGAAAAAGCTTTACGTTTCACAATCTAAAAGTAGATGTAGAGAAGATGATGTTATGCGTAGTAAAGGTGAGTTAAGATTTATTGGAATAGTTGAAGTTGCGGGTGAAGAAAAGGCTAGGGTGCAGATTTTTCCAGAGTTTTGTGATGCACTGAAAGGGATTGACGGTTTTTCCCACATAATAATTCTCTACTGGTTCCATTTGCGAGACAACGAAAAAGAGAGAAGCGTATTGCAAGTTATCCCAAG
>Ga0224506_10001222_pt1 | contig 18618 bp, 20 predicted proteins | sample SF_Jan12_sed_USG_2_FD_169108 | JGI IMG/M metagenome (GOLD analysis project Ga0224506, IMG submission 169108) | Sediment microbial communities from San Francisco Bay, California, United States - SF_Jan12_sed_USGS_8_1 | ecosystem: Environmental > Aquatic > Marine > Sediment | place: USA... | reverse complement strand
AGAGGCTCAAGCAAGTGGGCTACCAGTAATCGCCTTTGATTGTATGGGTCCTCGTGACATATTAATCAACGGAATCACTGGAACTCTAATTCGCAAGAGAGATGCTAAAATGTTTGCGCAAAAAATAATAGATTATTATTTCCTTTGGCTTAACAATTATGAAAAATATAAGCAAATGCGACTCGCCGCTAGGGAGAATGCGGTAAAACGTTTTGATTGGAACATCATCGCGGAACGCATCTACAATATGCTAAGAGAAACCTTGAAACACACACACGGCGGCGTAACTGCGACCTAAAGTTTGTGTTATAGGCCTCGGAGTTGTGGGTTACCCCACCGCAGAGCATATCAGTAAACATGTAATTTGGTAATAGTTGCGAACACGCACTAATGAAGGTCTTTTCATGAAACGTAACAAGCTTATTGTAACTACTAGTTGGGACGATACATCAAGGATTGACTTGAAGCTTTGTGAACTACTAGAGAACTACAGAATAAAGGCAACCTTTTACGCGATCTCCAACTGGATAGGGAAAAAAATATCAGCGGATGAATTACGTCATATTTCCGGAGGTCACGAAGTCGGCGCTCATACCTTAAGCCATGCGATGCTAACATGTGTGGGAAAGGAAGTAGCGAAAGAGGAGATTTTAGGTTCTAAGACTTCTTTAGAAAGAATTCTTGGAAAACGTGTTACATCGTTTGCATATCCATATGGTGCCTATCGCAGAGAACATGTGGAAATAGTCGGAGAGGCTGGTTTTCTCTGCGCTCGAACAACGAAACTTTACTTCACAAAGATAGAAAATCCCTTTGAAACAAACATAACGATGCTTGCGGCACCGCACGGGGTTAGAGACTTCGAAGGATTAACTCGTTTGTTTAGGCAAACGCCGAAAACAATTTTCAAGCTTTATGCATTAAAGAAATGGAACAAGTTGGGCAAAATGATGTTTGACTCATTTTTAAAAAGAGGCGGAGTTTTCCATATATTCGGTCATGCTTGGGTAATAGACCAATACAAGAGTTGGGCGAGACTTGAAGACCTGTTAGCTTACATCGCCTTCCGAAACAACCTTAAATATCTGACTGTGACCGATTGTGTTAAGAAATCACAAGAAAATGGAGATAGAGGTGTGAAAAATGCGACCTAAAGTTTGTGTTATAGGCCTCGGAGTTGTGGGTTACCCCACCGCAGAGCATATCAGTAAACATGGCTTTCTGTCTGTGGCTATGACATCCGCCCCATAAATTCAGAAAACTTCTTTACCACGACCGAATGGAATAAAACCCCAAAAGACACAAGAATCTACGTTATCACAGTTTCCACTGGGCAAAAGGGAAGAAAACCGGATCTAACCAATCTCTATGATGTCTGCGACAAGATTTCAAGCACTAGCCCTGACGCCCTGATTTGTATGGAAAGTACAGTTCCGGTGGGAATTTGTCGTAAGCTTGCAGAAAAATTCGGTTTGCCCATTTTTGTTCATGTTCCACATCGATATTGGAGGGGAGACCCAATAAACTTCGGCGTTAAAGTGCTTCGTGTGTTCGGAGCCCTGACCAGTCAAAGCTCGGCTATAGGGTTAGATTTCTACAAAAAATTGGAAATTCCACTTCACATCGTTCCTAAAATCGAGATAGCAGAGATGTGCAAAATAGCAGAAAATGCGCATACCTATGTGCGGATTGCCTTTGTTGAAGGCCTCAGAATGACCTGCGAAGATTTGGGGTTAGACTTTAACAAAGTGAGAGATGCATGCAACACAAAATGGAACGTAGACCTTTATGAAGCACGAGATGATATCTGGGGATATTGCCTTCCAAAAGACATTCGTCGCGCGCGCGAGCAATTCGAACAGACGCTCGGTATAAAAGAAAGTTCGGACCTAAGAAAACAAATTCAATGTCTAAAAATCCTCTAAAAGAATCCCAGAAATAGGCTTAAGATGTATACGAATTATAAAATGAATAAACCAATCGAAGTTGTGCTATACTGACTAACGGACTAACGGGGACTAATTAGGACTTAAATCGCGCGCGACAACTGACCGAAGTAAATGATTCAATTCTAGAGCTTCTTCTCAAATCCTCCATTAAACATGACATAGGAGCACATGGATATTACCACAGAGAGTTCACGAATCTTTCTCGTAATGAAGCTGAAAACGAATTGAACATGATCTCAGCGGGGATGAAAAAGTTCGGCATTGCCCCAAGAAGTTTTGTCTTTCCTAAGAACAGTGTGGCTCACTTGGACCTGCTTGAGAAATATGGATACAAATGCTACAGGAGTTATGGCGACTTTATGAATGACTGCATGTACATAGAGAAACAGGGTCAATTATACGATATTCACCCAAGCTTATACATCGATCAAGGTACAAGTTTTACGTTTCTAAAAAAAACCTCGACATCTCTATCGCAAAAAAGTTACCATTCCACGTCTGGTTCCATTTATGGAATTTTGGAGAAACAAAAGAATCGATGGAGAGAACAATTAACGAGGTGTTTGTTCCACTGTTCAAGTATGCGAAGGAAAAAGAAAAAGAGAGCATGCTGACTTTCGAAACAATGCTGTCAGCCGCCGAAAAGGTCGAAAAGTTTAGTGCACAATAAGTGTAAACTGTAAAAGACTAGGCTTGGATCGATCGAATATCTTGCATCGAAGAGGTTGAAGTATGACTCAATTATGGACTGTTAGAATCTACAAAGAAGGCGATGAACGAGGTATTCTTGAGCTCATGAAGCTGAGCGGGATCGAACGAACGAATGAACAATGGTTTTGGGAGTATAAAAATAACCCCTTTGGTCATCTTATCGGGGTTGCTGAACACAACGGACAAATAGTCGGTCATATGGCACTAATCCCCATATATATGAAAATTGGTGACGAGGCTACCATAGGTTCTCAAGCCGTCGACTTGGTTGTGCATCCAAAATTTAGGCGTCAAGGGATGTTTCTAGCAATTGGAAAAATGTTGACAAAGGAGGCGGGAAAAGAAGGAATAGACATCACGTATGGATTTCCTAATGAACCAGCACATTCTGGCCATCTAAAGTATGGTTGGTTTGATGTTTGCAAAGTGCCTCTACTGGTAAAACCTATTAACATGAACAAAATGGTTAATTTTCTTGACGGATATAAAATGATCAGATTTCTCAACAGGTATAAAATATCAAGAAATATTATAAAACTTATATTGCCGATCATTTTAACGACCATCAGTTTTTTCTCCAGAATATTCAATCGAATTGAAGATAACGATAACTTAAGAAATGTTGAGATCCGCACTATTGAATCGTTTGGCGATCGGATTAATGATTTTTGGAAAAAAGTATCAAGGCATTACACTATCATTGTCATCAGGGATAAAAAATATTTGAACTGGAGATATTTCGAAAAACCAAATGCAAAATACACGGTTCTATTGGCTGAAAAAAATGAGAAAATACTAGGTTATATTGTATTACGGTCCATAAACGAAAAAAAATTGAGGTTGGGCTACATCGTTGATGTTCTTGCTTCATCTGATAAGAAGATCGTAATCCAAGCTTTGGTCTTGAAAGCTATCAAACACTTTAGAGAGCAAAATGTCGACATAATTGTCTGCAGGATGTTGAAAAATAATCCCTTTTATAGGATTCTCAGATACAACGATTTCATACATGCCAAATCAAATGCGTTTATAGCTCGAGTGAATTCATCAGAACGTTATGAAACATTCTTTAAAGACCAAAAAAAATGGTATATTACAACGGGAGATTCTGATGAGATCTGATGTTACTAATTGTTTAACATGTCAAGATACTATATGAATGCGCCCACATTTTCGATGACCCACAACCACAATATGGGTACTTAATCGGCGCGGGCATCCATCCACACCAAACTGAGGTGACTATTTGACATGACACACAAGCGTCAAAGAATTCTCGTAACCGGCGGAGCCGGCTTCATCGGCAGCCACCTTGTAGATAGACTTCTGAACGAAGGTTTTGAAGTCTCAGTCATTGACAACCTTGACACAGGCCGTCTAGAGAATATTGTCCATCATCAAGGTAGAGAAGAATTTCACTTCGTAAAAGGCGACATTCGAGACTTCAATCTGGTAAAGGAAACAATAAAGGACGTAGATGTTGTTTTCCACGAAGCCGCATTGGCAAGCGTGACTCTTTCAGTAGAAAACCCTATCCTCACAAACGACATAAACGTCACAGGAACACTGACTCTCCTAAAAGCCTCTTCAGACCTCCACATTAAACGTTTCATATACGCCTCTTCAGCTGCAGTCTACGGAGACACACCATCACCACAAAAAAGGGAAAACATGAATCTAAACCCAACATCACCCTACGGAGTTTCCAAACTTGCAGCAGAAAACTACGTCAAAATCTTCCACAAACTCTACGGCCTCGAAACCGTCTCACTACGCTACTTCAACGTATACGGCCCAAGACAACGCTTCGACATCCAATGCGCCTACGGCGGCGCAATAACAATCTTCACAAACAGACTGCTAAAAAACATGCCCCCCATAATCTACGGAGACGGAGAACAAACAAGAGACTTCGTCTACATCCAAGACGTCGTCGAAGCAAACATGCTCGCACTAAACAGCAAAAAAGCCGCCGGAGAAGTCTTCAACATAGGCACAGGAACAAACATAAGCGTAAACCAAGTCGTAGAGATACTCAAAGAAATAATGAACAAAAAAAACCTGAAAAATGTACATGCTGATCCTCGACCCACCGACATCCGACACGGCTACGCCGACATAAGCAAAGCCAAGAAAATTTTGGGTTACGATCCTAAGTTCTCCATCGAAGAAGGCCTAACCAAGCTCGTCAAATGGTACGTTAAGAACAGCAAGTAGACCTAATCTGTGCCGAGGGAAATCATACCATGAAAGAAATCGTCTCCATCGAGAAAGTGCTTAATTCAAGGTGCTCATGCGACTTTGACGGCAACCCCAAACAAAATCACTGGGGAAACTTTATCAAAAATAAGCATCCACCTCAAAGAATCATTAAGCGTGTGCTACGATGTTGCAGAGTTCTACAATTTTCCGACGGAAAACTCTCAATCTGGTTTGAAAACGAACACTTGTTTCTAGGCTTTGAGAAAACAAATGATCTTTTTGAGACGCGTTTGCTTCACATCGAAAGCGGCATGCAACAAGAAGCGGTATATCTAGCCTGCACAGCACTCGGGTTGGGCACATGCATCCACAACTTAGGCATCAACGGAACCGAATACAAAAATAAAATGGCAACAGCCAAACACCTGATTTTAGAAAAGGCAGACTCTTATGAAGCTGGAAAATTTTCAACCGCGCCTCCAAGTCCCGAGAAACCATTCAAAAAGGGTAAGAACCTTAGCGAACCCGAGAGAGACGGAAACGTGGAATGCCTACCAGAACTGGAAGAGTTGACACTTTTCCGAGATACTGGCACCCAAGCCGATGAAACAGACATTTCCCAACTGCTCTGGGCCGCAAAGGGCAGAACACCACACTATATTAAATCTCATCCTTGGGGCCTCACCATCCCCACATGGGGCGGCGGTCAAAACTACACCAACGTCTACCTCGTGAAAAAGAACAAACTGTTCCGATACATAAATTGGACAACAAGATTTTTGGGCGCACACGCACGCTACGCACGATACGCGCGCTACCTATCTTGGAAGATCGGATATCCAACCCATGATATAAAACCTCTCAGAAACGTAAACATCTCAGACCACTTGGATGGAGCTGACATCGCAATCATCTTGAGCCGTAATGAGAAAACCAATCGAGCCCTCTGGGAAGTGGGATACATGTTAGAGAACATGTTTCTTCAAACGAAAAGTCTAGGAATATCATATAAATCAAAGGTCTTCACAAAAGAAGAAATCGGGAAATTGGAAAGAAACGGAATATCAGAGGCTGTAGCTGTCTTACTTCTCTAAGGTTAAGAGGAACAGAATATGAACAAAAAACGGATTCTTCTCACCTGCATTTTGTTTGTGTTATTTCTTCCCAGTTTAACAACAAGCAATCAAAACCTTGCTCTAGGTCACAAGGAAGAAAATGAATACGAAAGCTCAAGTGATATGCCTCTTGAAATGGTGATTAGCCGCAGAATGTCAATCCATTATGGCGACTATTATGATCTAAACGCTCCGGTATCTTGGGAATTACTTTCCAGAGTTCTTTGGGCAGCCTACGGCTATTCTTGGCGAGGCAGAACTGCTCCAACTTTGTCCGATTATCCCGTCATAATCTACGTCTGCAACGAGACAGCCGCTTACAAGTTTATCCCAGAAAACCAAAGCCTCACTCTTTGGAAGGAAGGAGACTACAGAGAGCTTAGTGGAGGTTATCCCGCTCCAATACAACTGTACATAACATTCGACACGAACATTTGTCCGGATGTGCATTGGGGAAACGCCGAATCGGGATGCCCAATCCAGAACATTTACCTAATGGCGAACGCCTTGAATCTTGGAACGGTCTGCCAAGGCGGCACATGGCTAGAACGAACATACATCCATCAAGAGTTAGGCTTGCCCGAAAACGAAAAGGTACTTTACAAGATGCCGTTAGGGTATCCTCTGCTTCCATACACTGATTACCAAAACCTCGTTCCAACATCTCGTCCATCCTCGTCAGAACTGCCTGAAATCCAAGACAGCACCGTATCACTCGAGAATGCTTTAGACTCAGTTTTTTCCTCACATGAATGGAGTGAAAACCCCGTAACCAAACAAGAACTTTCGCAGGTGCTCTGGGCAAGCTACGGATACTCCTACTACGAAGACACTGCTACAAGCCCTCCGACAAGGCATAGAACTGTTCCTTCCGCTCACTCATACTATCCTATGAGAATTTACGCAGCCAACTCCTCTGGAACATACGAATACCTTCCCGAACAACACACCCTAACCACAATCGCAGCTGCAGATAGGCGTCTGAGCATCGCGCTAGCCAGCGGAAACACTTGGGTCTCTTCTGCTCCCCTCATAATTGCACTAGCGTGGGATGACAGCCACATATTAACCGTGGACACAACATACATCGAAGTCGGTTTGATAACCCAAAACGTCCATTTGGAAAGCACAGCTTGGGAACTGATAGCTGACTGGGGTAAAGCAGACACCGACGAAGACGCAATGAGAGAGGCCCTAGGACTGACTGAAGAAACACACCTGCATCCAGCTTCTATCATAACAGTGGGACACCCGTCGATAACAACGATTCGAGAAGACATAAACCTCGATCTTAAAGTCGATATCATCGACATAGCTATTGTTGCAAAAGCGTTTGGAACCAAACCAGGACATCCAAGATGGGACCCGACCGCAGATATCAGAAAAGACTTCATAATCAACATCATAGACATATCAGCGGTAGCTACTAAGTTCGGTTGGCTTGGATGAAAGATCGCGCGCGCTATGTTTGCCGTCTTAATCAAGAGGCTATGAAGAATGGGTTCGATAATTGTGAGACTTGCCACGAAACATGATACCGAATCTCTTCTGAAGATTCCTCAATATTCTGACTGCGAGATCGTTTTCCCGTCTAAAGAAGAGATCGTGGTTGCTGAAGGTGATGGAAAAGTTTTGGGTGCAATAAGTGTAGGTCACAGAGATATCACATACGTTTCTGGAGAATGGAAGGAGAGTTACGCACGGCATCTAAACACCAAGATGGAGAAAGTCTCTGGCTCTTGGATATCAAAATTGTACGTTTTTCCAGAGCACCGTCGCACAGGAATAGGAACAAACCTCATAAAAGAAACCGTGAAGTACCTAAATGAAAGAGGTATCACCGAGGCTTATGCAGGGATCTACATCAAAACCAAATTCAGAGAAACTTCTCACCACATATTCGAAAGAAACGGTTTTGAAAAATTCGGTTCATGTATCTGCCTTTTGTCAGAAGGACATTGCCGAGGAACATTACTTAAGAAAACAATCAATTTCCAATCAGGGAGAATGAAATGAGACGTTGCACAAGATGCGTATTGCCTGAAACTTGTCCAAAAATAGAGTTCGACGAGAATGGTTTGTGCAATGTTTGTAAAGACTTTGATGAAGGATGGAGCAGGTTCAACCTAGACAAGGCCTTAAGAAAGGGGGAATTAGATAGAACCTTTGATTTCTATAGACATAAAGGTGGAAAATACGATTGTCTAGTGCCAATAAGTGGTGGCTTAGACAGCATCTATGTTCTTTATATCTGCAAAAAAGTCTACAACTTAAGAACCTTGGCTTTCAATTTTAATAACGGTTTCCAATCAGAAATAGCAAAACAAAACATACATAATGCCGTTAAAAAATTAAACGTGGACTTCATAACATCCGGTCCAAGTTGGAAGACAGCCAAGAAATTGTATGCGCTATTTTTCCGAAAGACCGGTGAATTCTGCACACCATGCAACCTTGGAATTTGGTCGATGAGTCACAAGGTTGCTCAAGATTATGGCATTCCTCTAATAGTTTCCGGATCGTCAAACAGAATAGCTGACCGATTACCCAAAGGCGGCCGCATCTACCAATGGTCAACATCCTACTTCAAAGAGGTCATCCGTGGCGAAGTCCCATTCAAAGAAGTGGAAGAGTACCTTCATCTACCTCAAAATTTCCACAATAGTACTCTTCGAAGCTTATCTCAACGCGTTTTTCCATCCCAAAAAATACAAATCGTTCCTCTCCCCGACTACCTCGATTGGAACGAGCACGCGATACTAAACACATTGAAGAGCGAGCTGAGCTGGAGACAAAGAGCAGACAGATATCATCACATTGACTGCATCATGGAATCTGTCAATGATCATTTCAAACAAAAGAAATGGGGTTTCTCCGCAGCAATGAGATACAGCATGCTCGTAAGAACTGGACAAATCACTAGAGACGAAGCCTTGAAGCTAACAACCCGAGAAGAGAAAAAAAACTCTCAAGAACCACCAGAACTGAAATTGTGGCTTAAGTTGCTCAATCTTTCGAATAAAGATCTCGAGGGTTTCCAAAAGAGAAGTCAGCACCATTATATTTCCTTACAAGAAAGACTGCAAAATGCTACAGATAAGATGCTTAGAAAAGTGTTAACTAATCTCTGAAGCCACGCCGGAGGTCACGTAAGAATGAAAAATGAAAATGAGAAATTAACCGAAGAAATCAGAACTCTAGGCTTAGAAGCGGGAGCAGATCTAGTCGGTTTTACATCTACTGAAAGGCTGGAGGAAAGTTCCCCGAAAGGACATAGACCTTCCGATCTGATGTTGAATGCAAAGAGTGTGATAATACTAGCGTGTGGAAGAAAGTTGAACGAGGATCGAAACTATGTTTACAAATGGGGGCCAGACTTCAGCTTAACCTATATTAAACTGAAAGATGAGATTAAGCAACTTCGGAGAGAGACTAGGCAATCCATCGAGGCGGTCAAAAGTTTTCTAGTGGAAAGAGATTTCAAAGTCGCTACTGAACCACATGGTTGGTCGGGCATCCTGTCATTCAAAATGGCCGCCTACTCAGCGGGGTTAGGTGTTTTTGGAAAAGGAAGTTTCCTTGTCCACCCGCGACTTGGGCCTCTCAATATCCTAGCGTGCATTTTGACCGACGCGCCCTTGAAGTATGGCGCTCCATTAAAAACAGATGTGTGTGGCGACTGCATTCAGTGTGTAAAAGCGTGCAAGTACGGAGCCTTTAAGAAAGTGAGCGAAAACTACCAATGGATCCCTGAGAAATGCCGAAGCTATGATCTAATCATGAACCCTGTAACTCTTAAGTGGACCTACGGTCCTTGCAACTCCAAATGCGTACACGTATGTCCCATAGGGAAAGATCCAAACTTCTAAACCTTTAGCTCTCCCATGTAACGGAGCTTCATCTTTCCACTGAACATATTCATCATCATCTCCGCTAACAGTACGCGATAACAATTTTCAACATCTTGCTCTTCATCCACTAAAACGACGTCTTCAGAGGCGGCTTCGCCCGAAACGCGTTTCATCCATTCCTCAGCTTCAGGCCTCATAAGCTTAGCCAAATAATTGACCTTGAACCCTTGCCAGGTTAATACTCCATTTCTGAATTGGTCGAGATCCGGCTGGTCGGGTACGACTACATCGTTTCCATGATTTCTTATCAGATAGTGAACTTTCACCTTTCTTTTCACCTTCTGAAGTACCGAAACACAGGCAGTATACAACACCTTTATCTTCTCCTTTCAAACGATTCTGAGTGTGTCTTTGTCACCCGAACCTAAATAATTTCTGTCACACAATCGTATGAACTGACCAAAGCAGAGGAATTATTTGAAAGTTCTGGATGTTGGCTCTGGCAACGCAGCACGCGCTAATCCAAAGAAAAGAAAATGGAAAACCTTACTTAACAAACATCTACCCAAATGGCATATAGAAACAAAATTCGTAGCCAAGATAGAATAACCACATTTAAACTTCTAATTGCTGGAATAATGCATAAATAAGGATAACCATGATAAAAGCAAACGAACAAACTAACCTAGATAAGAGGTAAAAAAAATGATATACAGAAAAGTCTTGTTTCTTCTTTGCATAGTGTTCTTGTCCATATCAGCTACAATGCAGCTTAATGTCAAAGCAAGCCCAGCTACAATAAAGGTTCCTCAAGACTACACGACGATACAAGAGGCCATAAACCAGGCAAGTCCGGGAGACACCATCCAAGTATCCTCCGGAACATACCGAGAAAACCTGGTCATCGACAAAAACTTGACATTGAAAGGCGAAGACAAGAACAAAACCATCATAGAAGGAAGCGGAAGCGATTACACAGTCATCCAAGCAATCCTAACAACAGTCAACATCAGTGGATTCACAATAAAAAACGGAGGCAACGGCATCTGGTTGGAAAAATGTAGTGGAAGCGTCATCACCGGAAACAACATCACCGGTACAAGCCGAGGCATATGGTTACATTACTCCCATAACAACACAGTTTCAGACAACACTGTAATTGGCAATTTTTCATGGCGTGGAATTGTGCTCTGCGGACAATCGAGCAATAACACTGTCATACGCAACACGATAAAAGACAACGAAGAAGGCTTAGGCATAACGGGCGAAAACAACTTTATCATTCACAACAACTTCATCAACAACCAAAACCAAGCAGTAATGCTCGAATCACATTACAACGCTTGGAACAACACATACGAAGGAAACTACTGGAGCGACTACTACGGCATAGACGCAAACCAAGACGGCATAGGAGACACACCATACCCAATAGACCACAACAACCAAGACAACCATCCCCTAATGGGCGTGTTCTCCCAATTCAAAATCCAATGGCAACAAGAAAACCACACCCTAGCAACAATCTGCAACTCCACAATCACAAACTTCAACTTCGAAACAAACCCCCAAAACGCAATAAGCTTCAACGTCACAGGCCAAGAAGGCACAGCAGGCTTCTGCAGAATCGTCATCCCATACGCTTTACTCGGTAGCAACTACACTATCCTCATTGACGGCTTACCACCCACAACGGAAAAAGAACTACCGCTATCCAACAGCACACACATATACCTCTACTTCACCTACATCCACACCACCCACCAAGTAACCATAATCCCAGAATTCCCAACAACAATAACCCTTACAATAGTAGTCATTCTAGGGCTAAGTCTCGTATACCTAGTTAGAAAAGTCAACTATAAGGACAAACAGAACAAACCTGAAAAGGCATTATCTCCCAGATAAGAGGCTCAATCCTTGAAGGTTCTCGGCATCACGTGCAGCCCAAGAAAAGCAGGAAACACCGAAATTCTCGTAAGCGAAGCGTTGGCCGGAGCAAAAGAAAGCGGAGCAGAAACAGAATTGCTAAGAATCTCAGAAATGAACATAGCCCCGTGCGACGGCTGCGAAGCCTGCCACCAAACCGGAGAGTGCAGAATCAAGGACGACATGCAAAAAGTCTACAAGAAACTCCTCACAGCAGACGGAATAATCCTAGGCAGTCCAGTCTACTTCTGGTCGGTCAGCAGCCAAGCCAAAACATTCATGGACCGCACATACGCCTTAAGATACCCATACCACAAGCTAAAGAACAAAGTCGGCGGCGCCATCGCAGCCACCGGAAGCAGAGGAAGCGTAAACACCCTATCAATCATCAACAACTTCTTCCTCGGCCAAGACATGCTAGCAACAGGACTCGGAATCTCAGGCTACGGAACCAAAAAAGGCGAAGTCAAACAAGACAACCGCGCAATGCAAGCAGCCAAATCACTAGGAAAACAAGTCGTCCAACTAATAAAAACCATCAAATCACAAAAATAAACCACATAGACATAATATGCATCCTCGAGACATTTGCACATTCGCGCGCGCTAATCTATTCAAGACTCGTTTGCACAGCCATTATCCAAACCAAATTTGAACAATGAGAGAAGCGTATGCGAGAATCGTCTAAAGTCATCGGATACATACTTCTAGTTTTCGGCACATTATCCCTTATCCTCTCAATATTCTACGAACACGTCATCCTAGCATTCATAGGCTTAGGCCTCACCTTCTGGGGCGCACTACTCCTTTTCATTCGCCCCGGAAAATACGTGAAAGAAAAACTGCTAAACACCACAACGCTTCCAACCCTAGCAGACATAAACCAAATACTCGCCGAACTCGAATACCAAGGCAAACCCACCTACCTACCACCAAAATACTTCACAAACCCAGAAACATGTCAAATCTACATACCAAAAGACAAGAACACAACACTACCAACACCACAAGAAACAAAAAAACACGAAAACAAGATCTTCCTAAAAAACCCAGAAGCAGCACTCATCATCCCACCCGGCCTTTCCCTCTCAAAACTATTCGAAAAAACAACAGGAAAAAGCTTCACAAAAACAGACATAGAACACCTACAACAAAACCTCCCAAAAATCTTCATCGAAGACCTGGAAATCGCAGAAAACATAGAAATACAAACAAAACCCAGCAAGACCGCCAAAAAACTAACCGATGCAGTCGCCCTAATCCACCTACAAACCGGCACAATCCACGCAAAAATAACCAACTCAGTCTACACCGACACATGCAAAGAAACAGAAACACTCCCACACATACATGCCGCGATCGGCTGCCCAATCTGCAGCGCCATAGCAATCGCAATAACAAAAGCAACACGTAAACCAGTAACCATAGAAAAAGAACAAACAAACGGCAGAAACATCGACACAGAATACCGCATAATCCTCGAGGAATAACAATGAATTTCCCCTTATCCTTCTGGGACATAAGCCTCTGGCTGGCAGTAACAGCCATAATCCTACTCACAACATCAGAACTCACCTCACCATACTACGGAAAAACAAACCTGCTAATCAACAAAAAACGACTAAAAAACGCCGCACTAACCACGGGAACACTATTCCTGATAACAGTAGCCATACGAATCTACGAAATAATAACATCAACCTAACAAAAACCAATCGTCAGGCAAGGAAGCTCTTATGCACACCAACAACATCCCCAAAGGAACCTTCCAGATAACACTAACCAACACACTTCAATACTTGATCATGGGACTATTCTACATCGCCGTAACAAAAACAAACGCCCTAACCCAAACAGACATCGGAGCATTATCAATCCTCTCATTCCTCTCCTCAACCATCATCCTCATCACCGGACTAGCCCTACCAACAGCCCTAACCAAGTTCGCCTCAGAAAAACTAGGAAAAAACCAACCGGAAGAAGCCGCCTCAGTACAAAAAACCGTCACAAAAACGGTTCTCACACTATCAATTGCAGGATTCGTAATAGCCATCGTATTGTCAAACCAGCTCTCACAATATCTTTTCGGCCCATCAACCTATGCACATCTCATAATCTTAATGCTCATATACACACTCTTCTCCAGCATAATGACCCTCTACAACTCCACTCTACGAGCGCTCTACCTCTTCGGAAAAATGGCCACTGTAACCCTCACATTCATAATCATAAGCCGAACAACCGCCGTTACACTAGCCATACTTCACATGGGCCTAGAAGGAGTAATAATAGGCTACGTAGTCGGCTCAATCGCAGCCCTAATCACCGCATTAGTCTTCATACGTGGTAGACTCCCAAAAACAACCCACAACGCCCCCCTCAAGCCCATACTCAAGTTCAGTCTCCCTCTCTTCCTAAGCAGTCTAACGCTGCTTATCCTTAATCGAGCAGACATAGTGATAATAACCGCCCTCACCCTAGACTACTCTCTAACAGGGATATACTATATCGCACTCAACAGCGTAACCGTCCTCTCCATCCTATGGATCCCAATCACAACCACAATATTCCCAGCACTCTCAGCCAAACACGGCTCCAAAAAACCAGAAGACATAACCAACATCCTAAAAACCTCAAGCAGATACCTAATCTACATAATCCTTCCAAGCTGCCTAGGCCTAGCAGCCATATCCCCAACAGCACTAGCCTTCTTCTACGGCCAAAGCTACACGCCCGGAGCAATACCCCTATCAATACTGTCAATCGCCACAATAATCATAGCCCTCTACTCGTTATTCACAACGGCACTGGTAGCCATAGGAAAAACAACTCAAATACTGATAATCAACGTCGTTTTAGCCATCTCAACAGTAACCATACTCTTGGCCGCTGTGCCGTTCCTCCAAACAACAGGAGCAGCCCTAACGCGTCTAATCATACAGATAATCGGCATAGCCCTAGCATTTTACATACTACACAAAGAGATCCCAGTTAAGATAGACAAGGAAGCCCTATGGAAATCCGCCCTAGCCACAACAGCAACCATCCCATTACTGCTAATACTCGAAGCAACAATAAGCAAAAACCTGCCCATCACACAGACACTCATCATAGAAATACTAACAGCCGCAACAATCTACGCACTTTCGCTCTACATACTCAAAGCCTTAAAAACCCAAGACTTCGAACTGCTAAGACAAGCACTACCCAAAACACTCACAAAATACATAAACTTCATCGAGAAAATCATAACACGCTAAATCTATGAGGGACCCAGCTGTCAAACAAAAAATTGCCTAAAGACAAGATAGATCAACACATAATTCAAATCGCAAAAGAAATGAGACCAGAAAACGTCACACAACTGATCAGGCTAACACAAGAAAAGTTCCCGTTGCCAGAGAAAGAGATACTCACTCACATACTTCGCTTACAAGAAAAAGGAAAGATACAGCTTAAACCACATCCTACGCGCCCGCCAGAAAAACTCGCCACCTACCTGCGTTCAAGCCAAGCCTACTGGTACTGGATAACTACAATCCTCACACTAACAACCGTACTGGTCATCTTCGTGATACCTGAAAACGCTTTCCCGCTGGTATACGCAAGGTACATCCTCGGAACAATCTACGTCCTATGGCTCCCAGGCTACACCTTCATAAAAGCACTATTCCCAACAAAAGTCCCAATTCAAACAAGCTCCGAAGACCTAGACAAGATAGAACGCGCCGCCCTAAGCATAGTAATGAGCCTAGCCCTCGTTCCTATAGTCGGCTTGCTTCTCAACTACACTCCATGGGGCATAAGACTCACACCCATACCTATAAGCCTACTCGCACTAACCATATCCTTCGCCACAGCAGCAATCATAAGAGAACACCAAACCAAACGAAAACAAGATCAAACGACATATAATGAAATCTCTACTTAAACTCATTAAAGGACGCACGCTTTTGTGCCAATAAAACGCAAAATAATTCACCGAGTCAAAAATTGTGTTGCAATGTTCACTAGTCCAGAGTTATAGAAGAAACTTCCACTAATGTTTTTATATACAATATTTATTTCTGTTAGCTAGGAGAAAGAAAAATGAAAAAACTAATTGGAGTTGCGTTTCTGGCGCTTTCAGTGTTGCTGGTCACTATGCCAGTCGAGGCCAACACGGTGACTGTCAGTATCGACATCAAGCCAGGTAGCTGTCCGAACAGCATCAACCTGAAATCCAAGGGGGTGATCCCGGTGGCTATACTGACAGACGGTAGTTTCGATGCAACCACTGTTGACCCTACAAGCGTATTATTTGCTGGTGCCGCGCCATTGCGCTGGACGATAGAAGACGTCGAAACCGGAAGTAACAATGGCCCACCAGACGGCGACTTGGACTTGCTGTTATTCTTTAAGACGCAGGAATGTAAATACGACTCCGTTGACAATCCAGATGGCATGAGCCCCGGTGACACTTTTGCCCCCCTGACCGGGGAAACTTTTGGCGGAACACCCATATTCGGCTATGGCTCGGTCAACATCGTTCCCAAATAAAAGTGACTGTTCAAGTACTGAAAGACCTTCCGCACCCTTTTTTTTTCTCGAGTTTTTTGCACGCGCGCTATTTTTACAGAGAATCGGAACTTTCGTATCAGCGGTTCATTCTGCCTTAGATAGAATAAAAGCGGCAAGCCGCCGATACGTAGTCTAAATAATCTTGTATAAGCACCCCTGACATAAACAATGGACCAAAAACCACAACTAGAAGGCGCACGCAAAGAACCTCCAAGTCTTTAAAAAACAAATCCTAACAAAACGCCTACATCTAGTACAAGTCTCAGAGGAATTTACGCCTTCTCAAGTTTCACTTTCATCTTTACTGAACTCAACAAGTCGGCTGAATTTTGAATCCATACCCCGCATTCATAACACAATTATCAGGGTGACCTTAAAGAAACATGAACAGAACCAGAGATGAGACACAAAAAATTCCTGAAGTTATTTCTAGCCTTGATTGTCGCACCAACAATCCTGTTGCCATGGGTCATGATATGCATCGGAAAACGAAAAGACATCAATCAGCTTCTTCAACCCAGCCAACCCACAAAAAGAGAAGACGACACGTCAACATTTCACGTAGTAATAGACGAAGCAGCCGAAGTTGCACCCGTCAAGCAAAAAAGCTAACTCTCCCCTACTGCTCTGCCTATTCCAGTCGTACAAAACCTTGACACTTCTCGGGCAACGCCAAAACAGCTGCAAACACCCCTAAAGGCTTAGTTCCCCTCGACGTTGAAGAAGTCTCGCTGCCCAAGAGGCGCCCACGCAAACAATCTTATGTAAAGGCTCCAACATTTCAGTCTTCACTTCGAGTCTCCTTCAAGTACCTCTCATGCTCTTCAAATATCCCTTTCAGCCTGCCGTCTTCAGCAGCCTTCAAGACATCCTCATAACTCGTCACGTCTATGATGCTCGCCTCATCGTAATGGCACCATTTCACGTCCGCAGGCGAAGGCTGAAACATGCGAGAACGGTTCCAGTGACGGTCATACCACTCCACAAGCCGCCACAAATCGTAAATAAGCTCCCCATCCTCAACGAACCTCTCCGACTCATCCCCATAAGGACACCTGTACTTGTTCCTATCCAAGCAGCTCTTACCTTTGGCCCCGCCGACCTCCTCGTAAAACCTGAGCTCAACCAACCGCATCTTGTCCAGCCTAACCACATCCGGCCTCCGCCTGTACTCGTACATCTCCCTGGTGATCCACGACGGATCCTCTCCCTTCATCTCCTCCTCATTCTCTCTCCGCTTCTGCTCCACGCGCTCCACAAACCTTCTAAGCCCGGTGGCTCTCCAGACCGAACAGTTCCCACAAAGTATCCTCCCGAAAAACTCAAAGTCCCGATCAAAACCCTCCACGTCAAACCCCTTCAAACTCATGTTCCTCCTCAGACACACCAAAGCAAACCGCTCACACTCCTCCCCGTAGCTCTCGCTCCTCTCAACGAACTCCACATCCTCACCACTAAGCATAACCTGCTTCTCCGCCTTCTCAGACCAGGGCTCACCGAAGAAGTACCACGCATACTTCTTCATCCACACCAAAAACTCCTTGAAAACCTCCTCCGCCTGTCTTCCCGTCTCCCTACCCAGCTTCCCACACAGCAGTATCAACGGCTCAACAGCCTTCTTAGGAATCCTCGTCTCCACTGCCACCGCGACCACCACGAGAAACGGACAACCTCCGCCTCTCAACCCTCCAATCCTTCAAAACCAACCCCATAGGAGAAAGCCTCCGAACCAAACCTCTCCTCGCAACCCTCCTCCTCTTCCCTAAACCCTTCAGCAACCTGTCAACATCCACAAGCACGTCGCTTTTCTCCGCTTTCTTCCGCTCAGCCCTACTCAGAGCCAGATCCTTCAACAACCCCCGAAGAACCCTGTCCAAACCGGCTACGTACCTGCCCCAAACCACAGACTTATCCGAAACCCCAACATTAGCCTCATAAACCTCAGCCCTCGCAATCCGCACCAGATACATAGCCACACGCCCCACCAGAATCTCATCAGCCAAACCCTCCAACCCATACCCACCAATCAACCTCCGAACAATCCAACCAAAAGCCCTCCTCTCCACAGCACACTCCCCACCAGGAACAAAACTCTCACACCTAACATTCAAGACACACCTGTCACACAACATAAAACCCCTACGAAAAAACCCATGCCTCAAAGCACTCATCCAAAACACCACCTCACTCAACCCGCCTCCTAACCCAACCATCCCCGCTCTTCTTCATAACCTCCACCAAACCAACCCTAACATAATCCCCATCCTCAACATTAAAAAGCTCCCTCAGACGCTTAGGAAC
>Ga0224506_10001221_pt1 | contig 18623 bp, 18 predicted proteins | sample SF_Jan12_sed_USG_2_FD_169108 | JGI IMG/M metagenome (GOLD analysis project Ga0224506, IMG submission 169108) | Sediment microbial communities from San Francisco Bay, California, United States - SF_Jan12_sed_USGS_8_1 | ecosystem: Environmental > Aquatic > Marine > Sediment | place: USA... | reverse complement strand
AACCTACCGGGAGGAGTATCGCCTCTATCTCGACCGACAAGATGTCGAGGTCTGGTTGCCGCAAGAATGGCTGGCTAACGCGCTGCCCCCTCTCGCCGCATCACTGACTCACCTCACCTCACCCGCGGTTGCGTTCATGGGACACTGCAGCGAGAAAACCTCGATTCAGGCGTCAGGTCGACAGTGGCAAGCAGTCTTTAAGGCCTTTGGTCTCAACTTAGAGATTGTGAACGCGGGCTGTTGCGGGATGGCAGGTGCGTTTGGGCACGAGACCGCGCACTACGAGGAATCGAAGGGTATATACGAGCAGTCCTGGAAATTCAAACTAGCCGACTCCGACCGACCCATCGTGGCGACTGGCGCCTCGTGTCGATCGCAGGTACAGCGTTTTGAGGGGCGTGGGATTGCGCATCCCTTGCAGTTCTTGTCTCGCCTCCTTGGGTGATGTCTGAATAGCAATCTGCATAGGCATTTGTTTGTGGGAGTCCCTTATTACTGAACTCTTACTCACGATATATGCAGCCTGGGTTTTCTGCCATGGGCTAAGAGTCATTGGCCGACTCTATGAAAAGAGTAAGGTAAGCCTGACCCTGAAATTCTAGGGTAAGAAACGGGTAGATCTAACTAAGCGTATTATCGACTCGCGTCAATACGGTGGACCTTCCCTGTCCATTTGAGAATACGCGTATCAGCAGTAAGTAATGATGCTCCATAAAACACCGAACTTGCGGTAATGAATCGGTCAGCCTGGTCTGAATGGAAATTCGCGAGGGTTGTCGAGGCGATGCAAATTTCTCCATCCAAGGGTAGCTCCCGCAAACCAAATTCCAATAATTGATTTCTCCAGGCAGAGACCCCCTGGGTCAAAATAATTCTTTCCTTCTGGTGAAGCAAGACAATCTCCAAAAACGAAATAGCAGAGACCGCTAACGCGTCATCAGCCAAGGCTTGATCCGCAATTTTCCTCGCTTGCTTTCCGAGGGAGGGCAGGCCTTCTGACAGCTAAACTAAGGCATGCGTATCAAGGAGAATCACTCTAAGGCCTCCCACTCTTCATTGAGTGGCGAGACAATGTCCCCCTGAATCGTCACAGTTCCTTTCATCGCTCCAAATACCGTTGCTGGTTTCTCACGATATGGGACCAGTTGGATTACCGGCTTCCCATTCTTGGTAATGAGCAGGGCTTCACCTGTTTGGAATACCTCATCTATTCACTGGAGACACCGCGCTTTGAATTCTGAAGCTTTGGTTGTTTTCATCCTCATATCTCCCTTGAAACCCAAAATGAAACCATAGTCATAACCATAGTCAAATTCTATTATGTTTTGTCCCGGACTGCGCCTTTACAAAAGAATCCAAACCTTGCTCTTGGTTGGACTACAAAAGGCCAACATCAATTAATCAATTGTTATGCTCACCATTCTTGTTTTCAGAGGATTGTGAGGCGAGCATGAGGCGGGATCGGAGGCCTGAGGACACACGTATTTTGCCATGTTGATCAACAATGACACCTTCCACATCGGGTAACGATTCGATAAGCGCCATGCCTTTCTCTGAGCCCATGACGAAGATACCCGTGTCTAAGCCATCTGCCATGACGCCGTCTTTGGCAATAATCGTCACACTTTGACATCCTCTGGCCGGCTGAAGTGTGGTCGGATCAAGAATATGGTGGTAGCGAATACCATCTTTCATGATAAAGCGTTGATAGTCCCCTGCTGTCGACACCGCTTCATTTTCTAGTTCAATCCGACCCAAAACTTCTCCTTGTTCTTTTCTGGGGTGCTGTATGCCAAAGACAAATCGTTCCTGATCCGGCATACGACCAAATGTTTTGATATCCCCTGAAAGCGCCACCACACCCGCTGTCGCTCCGGCCTTTTTCATGACCTCTACAACCAAATCGGCAGCATAGCCTTTGCCAATACCACCAACATCGATTTGCATTCCCGCACGGTTGAGAAACACTGTGCTGGCCGCTTCATCAAGAACAACATTGTCGAGAGCGATGAAGGGACGAACCGCGTCCAATTCTGCCAGCGAAGGAATCCTTCCTTCCTGACTGACATTCCACGCGGTTACCGCAGGGCCCACGGCTATATTAAATCCGCCCTCAGTTAATTGTGCCATTCGCAGCGAGGCCTTTAGCACTTCCATATTCTCCAGGCTGACTGGCACGGAATGTTTCCCCGCAGCCGCATTCACCTTTGACAGCTCACTGGTGGGAATCCACGTACTCATCAATTGTTCAATACGACGTATTTCAGCCAAGCCCTGGGTTACCGCAGTCTTGGCCGTTTCTTCATCCTGGGCTACTCCCGTCACAAAAACCAAAGTCCCCATTAAATATTGGCTTCGTTTGATGAGAGAATCTTTCGCAAGAGCTTCTCCTACGCTTGTGGCCGCAATGCCGAAGGCAAGCATCCCGATAAGCCAAAACCGGCCATAACCAAATCTTCTAGTCGCCAGTGATTTCAAAGTCCTTCTCCTTCTTAGTTGTCGTAAAGCCGTTGCACAGCACAGAACATTTCAGACAGCTCATGATTATCACCTGATTTATTCAATTTTAGAAGAAATAGCACTTTGGGGATTGACAAACTCAGTGGCATTTCTTTATTAATAATGGTTATCAATATCAATTAGCATGGAATTCATAATCATTCTCAATTACTAAGTACCATAGATCGTATTTTTCATGAACGCAAGTCAACAACACACGGCTCTCACAGGCTCAACGACTGGCCTGTCTGAGGCTCGGTGTGAATGTGGTCAGCTGGTCGCGAAGTTTGGATTAGGGAGTTTAGAGTTGAAGTGCAAACGTTGCAAACGTCTTGTTTCTATACCTTTTTCTTCCCTGTTCCACTCCGACGTGACCGTCACGCTCTGCGCCACCACACCTTCCCCAGGGGTCCAATCCTAGCCGTTTGTTTGACGTGCGATAACACCTGAGGGCCTCTGAGCTCCATTATTTCATTCACCTCAGAGGACCATTCGAGTCCCCAATTTTTTGGGAGTATCTACAATGATGGGTCGGTTAATGAGTAGAGCTGTTGTAGTTTTCTGCGTTATGGCAAGTGCGCTTGGTTTGACCACTGGGGCCCAGGCAAGGGATGAGCGTCTTTCCGATTCTTCATCTCCCGTCAACGTCATCTCAAATGAAGAAATCGAACGGATAGTCGATCAAAAAGTCGAACAACGATTTCAGGACCTCCTGAGACAGGGCGCGATTCCAGGCGTAACGTCAGAAGCGGGAACCGCGCCTCAACTCAACATCCGTGGAGGCAAGAGTTTGCAGGAAATTTCTCCGCAAAAGAAATATGGATCGACCATGCAAGGATCCGGTGGACTCGTCTATGCCCGGCCCTTCGTCTCCAGCCCAAAAGCCATCGTCGGTGGATACATCGACATCGAATATTGGAATCGTCGAAACCAAGGGAATAGCTACTTCGACCAGCACCACTTGGTCCCGTTTATTTATGCAGACGTCAGTGATCGGGTGAAAGTCGCCGCAGAAATTGAATTCGAGCATGGGAACGAACTCGCCATAGAATTTGCCACCATCGACTATCTCATTCAGGAACCCATCAATCTTCGCGCAGGAATCCTTCTTCTGCCTCTGGGAAAATTCAACCTCCTGCATGACGCTCCCCTTCGAGATCTCACGGAACGTCCTCTTGTGGACCAACGCATCCTCCCTTCCACCCTCCACCAACCAGGCATTGGCGCCTATGGAACGTTTTATCCCACCACACTTTCCAAGGTGGACTACGAGGTTTACTTCATCAGCGGCTTTACCAACGCCTTTGGAGGAAAGGGTAACCCGAACAATGATTCTAATATCACCACATCGAATGGAATCCGGTCGGCCCGTACCACTAACACGGAATTTGACAATAATGATGCGAAGGCCGTGGCTGGACGTGTGGCGGTAAGCCCCCTTTTGGGAGTAGAAATTGGCGGATCGGGTTTTTACGGATCCTACGATCCGATGAGCAACCGGTCACTGGGGATTTTTGCCGTAGATTGGACATTCCAGCGTGGCCCCTTTGAGTTCATCGGGGAAAGTGCTTGGGCCCGTATTGAGAAAAACGATCGTGGCGTAGACGGAACCCCGAACGGGCAACCCAAGCGCATGTACGGGTACTATCTCCAACTCAATTACCACTTCCTTCCACAATGGTTAACCAATGCCGCGCCAACCTTCTTTAAGCAGGAAATCTCCACCTTTACCGCTGTCGCACGGTGGGAACAGATGAACCTGGGCCAGGACTTACATGGTAGTTCCGAAGCGGCAAAACTGGGGGAATGGCAACGTGCAACCGTTGGGCTGAACTTCCGACCAACGGAAGATACGGTGTTCAAAACGGATTTCCAATATACGCCCAAGGGACGTAGTGGTAGCCAGAGAATTCATGACACCGCATTTGTGGCCTCTTGGGCCACCTATTTCTAAAAATTGGGCAAAAGAACAGGGGGAGAAAGCGGCAAGTTGTTCTCCCCTGTTTAAAGCAATGGAATGAAAGATGAACACTTTGAAAACATTAGGCAATTTCGGCATTAGGAGCCAAGTTGACCGACTTCAAATCTCGGTGATAGAATCGCTTTTTCATTTTTAATAATGAGAATCAAATTCAGATATATTGATATTCGTTCTCATTGGTTTCTTTATTTTTCAATTCATTAGAGTTCTTCATGTTGGCTTTATTCTTGACCTCTCTGCTTCGCGGAACTTTTCTCCTCATATGCACAGCCATGTTCTTGGGCTGTGGGTCCCTTGCAGGCCAAGACTTAATGGTCGACCGATACATGGCCTGTCCCATGGACTCCGTGTGGAATTCCTCCCTTGAATCGCTGAAAGCCTATCCCGTGACGGTGAAAGATAAAGCCAACGGCGTGATCGAAACAGGATGGCGCGTGGAATATGTACAGGGCCCAGGGTATGGCCTGCTCGGGCGAGAAGGCATGGGCGATAAAGAACGATCCCAACTGACCTTAAACTTGAAACCCCTCGAATCCAATACCGTGCGACTGCAAATTGCCGAACGGCGGCAACATTGGGGATTTCGGGGTGGGTCTCGGATCTATGATTGGTATCCGGTCCAGCCGTCACAACAAAAGGTGGATCATATTTTAAACAGCTTAACCAAGAAACTTGAGGCTGAAGGATGTTTCATCGAATCCTGACGATCCTGCTTCTCAACACGCTCCTTTCTCTTATCCTAATCGCTGGAGTCCAGGCCCAGGATCAGCAAATCTGGGATAAGGACTTGAACCGATATCTGACGCCCCAGGAAATGGGTCAGGAGGATGTCTACCTGACTCAGGAAGACGCCGCAAAATTGATGTTTCCCTCGTCAGATTCGATCCGTTCCGAAATCATCACCATTTCCGAAGACCAAAAACGATTGATCGAAGAACGCATTGGATGGCATTTCCCCGAGACAACCTTTGATTGCTTCATTGGAGAAACGAAAGGAACAGTCGATGGATGGGCCTTTGTTCAAAATACGATCGGGAAGCATAAGCCAATGACCTATATGGTTGGCGTTGACCCCGATGGGGAAGTCACCAATGTAGAAATTCTGGTCTATCGAGAATCACGGGGCAGCGAAGTCCGCAAAAAACGTTTTAATTACCAATTCCAAGGGAAAACGGTGTCTGATCCCATTCGGATCAATCGGGACGTGATCAATATTTCCGGCGCCACCATGTCGGTGCGATCCATGAGCGCGGGCGTGAAACGAGCCCTCGTGCTGGCCGATGAACTCTACTTAAAATCCCAGAGCAAAAGTGCTCCCATCAATACGGCCAGTCGGACGGACAAAGCCTTTTTGGAGTCCCTGCTGGGGTTCTAACCTCCTGCAACAATGGAATGCGAAATTTTAATGCCCGCTTTCGTCTCCGCGATACCGACCGCCATATCCGCTTAGTCTATACCTGGTTTCTCCTGCTCATGCTCGCAGGGTTCGTGTTCACTTTCGTGTGGGCTCACGATATGACTCAACTGACACCCAAAGGCCTGGCCGCCCATTATCGGGGATCCGACGCGAACTTCGGGGAACCGATGTCGTTTGGGCATTTATCCGAAACCACACATTTCCATCTGTTTACCATGCCGGTCGTCTTTATGATTCTGGTCCATGTCCTCTATTTAACGATGATCAGCCCCTTCCTGAAGGTGCTCACCACATGGATTTCGTTTTTGGGGGTCACGCTCGATTTACTCTCTCCCTGGCTCATTACCTATGTGTCACCCGTGTTTGTTCTCACCATGTTGACGGGTGATGCGTTGATGGTCATTGGATTTCTCATTATGTTCATCGTGCCCATGTATGAAATGTGGTGGCAAAAAGCCGCGTTCATGATGCCGGAGTCAGATGACTGATTTCGGTCTCGTGGCCCGACGAAGAAATTTCTCACTCAATCGCCTACGACGGTAAAACCTTCATGAGAGAAGAAGAGCAAGCATCTCGACCACATCATGCATCGACCTGGCCAAGAATTTTCCACAATGGCTCCGGGACTTGGATAGGCATCAGCCTCGTATTTTTCTGTCTTTCTTCCTGTACCCCAAATTTGTATTGGGCAAAACCAGACGCCGTCGAGGGGGAATTCGAACAGGACTTGCGCACATGTCGCGAACTCCTCATCAATGACGTGCAATATTCTGAGACATCTCTCAACCCCCTCAGTAGGGGAATCACGGATGAAGCTTTAGCGCAATGCTTAAACAACCACGGGTGGTTTTTAGCTGAAAAGCCATAAATGCTGATCGTTCCCTGTCCTATTTCCTCTAGACCATCCATATTTGCTTTCACCAAATTGACTGAAAATCTTCTGATGGCTATCGGATTCCTCATGATGTTCGCCATGTCCATGCCAAAAATATTAGGAGAAAAGGCCGTCTTTATGATGTCGGAACCCAACAACTAGGCACTCCTCCCTCACCCACAACATCCCGAATCGAGGTGCCATGTTCTCTTTATCCAGAGAATAACTGTTGCCCCTACCAACAGGGCACATTACTCATCCCCCTTTCATGTGTTTGAACCGAACAAAAACGATTGGCTCACCATTCCTACTCAACCACTTCAACTCACCCCAATATGAATAAATCGAATATCTCCGATCCTACCAGAGTACGATTCATTCCAGAACTTATAAGCTTCAATTTCTTTTTGCGGCCCAACTTTAAACTATGTGGTACAAACCGCAACGTAGTCATTTGGAGATTCGTTACATGATCTTGAACAATCATCATTCCGTTTCCCAAAGATATCGAGCAGGAATTTGGCAGCGGGCTTTATTGACGTTAATCATTTTCTCGCACTGCCCGACGGTGTTTGCGGAAGAATCCACGCCGAACTGGCAAATCTCAGCCAATCCGTCCTATAGCCAAGGAGATTATGGTGGCAGCACCACGAGCTCCGTGTTCTACCTCCCCTTTGCCGTGAAACGCCTCTTTAGTATTGGTGACCTATCAGTCACTGTCCCCTTTGTCAGCATTACCAGTGATGGTTCCGTGACGCTTCTTGGTGGTGATCGAAGCGGAGGCGGCGGAAGCAATAGTGGAAGTGGAAGCGACAGTTCAGGCAGCGGATCTGGCGGAAGTGGCTCAGGATCAAACGGGAGTGGAAGCTCTGGAAGTGGTTCAAGCGGAAGCGGGTCGGGATCGAGCGGGAGTGGAAGTTCCGGAAGTGGCTCAAGTGGAAGCGGGTCCGGCGGAGGAGGATCTACGATTTCTACTACCCAACGCAACAAACAAACCGAGAGCGGCCTAGGGGATGTGACACTCGGAGCTCGATATTATTTATTTGATGAACAAGATTGGGTTCCGTCGGTCAATCTCACGGGCCGGGTCAAATTCCCTACGGCCAATGAAGATAAAGGATTAGGAACTGGCGAATTTGATTATGGATTCGGCACGGAGTTGGCTAAGTTTCTGACGAGAGATCTCATTCTCTACCTTGACGGAGGGTATACATTTCTGGGCGATCCTAAGGGTAGAAATTTTCGCAACCAATGGAATTACGATGTGGGCCTGGGGTATTACATTACCGATGATATACGTGCCAGTGTGTTCTATGAGGAATATCGAGCCGTGGTGAAAGGGATTCCCAATGCGAGAGATATCTATGGTGACCTGAATTATCGAATCACCAAGGCGATTCGCGTGAATGTTGGGGGATTCGTGGGCCTCTCAGACAGCGCGGCGGATTTTGGATTCGCTGGAGGCATTCGGTTCAGGTTTTAACGTTTATCATCCCGGCCCCCTCGCCCTCAACCACCAGAGCCCCCTCCCCGGTCTGCCCCAGATCTTGTCTCTTCCACCCCTTCGTTCACCATCGATTTTTTTCAAAGCCTCCCTCTTCTCAGCCCACGACCCGCGCTGAATAACCTCTGGCAGAATTATCTCTCATGAACCTCAGCACATGGGGTTTCGGTGCTTAAAAATCCCCCAGTCAAGGGGGATTTTCCCTTGTCTTCCAAAACCTACAATCTCGCTTCAACAATAAAATCAAATAGTTACATGGCGTTTTGTCGTGGCCGTGAATATGCATTGTTTCCTTGGCATGACCCTATTCAACAACATTCTGATGATGCCAAATGACCAGCCATAAGAAGGCTGGGAGAAAGACATGAGCATGTTACAAATAGCCGTAAAAAACGATGAGGGATTTACAGGCCGGCTTAGCCTTAATCAGAGGCGCGTACAAAATTTCACCTTACTTTCTCCAAGAACCATTGCGATTACCAAATATTGTTCGGCTCAGCGCCACCGCGTTGAACGCTTCATTGAGCAGACCTTTCATCAGGCCTATGGAGCGGAAATTCGCGGGCATTATCCAACGCTGATGAGTGTGCACGATGAGGAGGATACGATCTTGGCAGCGGTAGGCTTTCGTTTTGCGAAAGAGGAACCGTTGTTCCTGGAGCAATATCTGAATGTCCCAGTTGAACAGTTACTTCGGGATCATGACCCCAAACCGGTAGAACGCGAGGTGATCGTGGAAGTTGGGAATTTGGCTTCGCTTGGCCAGGGAGCTTCCATTTTTCTCTTCGCCGCGCTCAATGGCTATTTGTCGCAACAAGGCATCAAAATTGTCACCTTCACCGCCACTGATTTCCTGCATCGCTACTTTACAAAACTGGGAATGAACACCATCGTGCTGGGTGAGGCAAATCAAGGAAGGTTGCAGGATGGCGGACACTCGTGGGGCACATATTACAAAACGAACCCTCGGGTGATTTCGGGAAGCGTGAAACAGGTGGTACAGGGATTACATGGACATCTCCAAGTGGTCCTTGAAACCAGTGAGGCAGCAATGAACGCACAGTTACACCCCAAGCCCCTCCAAAACGGGATAAAAAATTCATGACCAGTCACCTGATTACATCTATTCAGGCACTGGCAAAAAACCAGCCACAAAAAACCGCCTTGACCGATGGGCAGACATCGTTGACCTATCGTGATCTGGTCGATTGCCTAAGCACCTTCGCAGGACAACTGAAGGCCTATAAGGGAACCTGTGCGTCCCTTGAGATGGAGAACTCCATCGACTGGGTGATTGCGGATCTAGCCTGCATCGCTGCCCAGGTTGTGACGGTGCCGCTTCCCCCATTTTTCACGGCGTCCCAGCGAGAAAACGCGTTGCGAGATGCAGGAGTCCAGTGCTGCATTTCAGATGGGCTCATCGTCACGCCTCTTGCGTATCACGTCGTTCCGCTAGCGAAAGAAACGTCCAAGATTACTTATACCTCCGGCACCACCGGTTGTCCCAAAGGGGTGTGCCTGAGCCAGCCAGGCATGGAGCAGGTCGCCGCATCGCTTCTGTCTGTCATTGGGGCGGCCCCGGCAGAACACACGGCCGCGTTATTGCCGCTTGCCGTGCTACTGGAAAATGTCGCTGGCTGTTACGCCACGCTTCTGGCGGGTGGTTGTTACGATGTCCGTTCTCAAGTTGAAATTGGCTTGGGGTCGGGAATGAAACCTGATTGCGTCTCATTGGTGGGATATCTGGCGACCAGTCATGCGACAAGCTGCATCATGGTACCGGAACTTTTAGGTGGCATGCTGCAGGTTCTCACCCAAACGAATACAGCCTTGCCCGACATGCAATTTATCGCAGTAGGTGGGTCAAAGGTCTCGCCCAAACTTTTGGAGGAATCAAGACGATTAGAGCTTCCAGTGTACCAAGGCTACGGATTGAGCGAATGTGCTTCTGTGGTGGCGGTCAACACACCGGATGACCTGGTGATTGAGTCGGTCGGTCAATTACTGCCACATATCCAGGCGCACGTCGCTGAGGATGGCGAAGTCTATATTACCCATCCTCCATTTCTTGGTTACGTTGGCGATCCACAAGGTCCCGCCTCTTATGCCACCGGCGACTTAGGCTACATGGATGCCCAGGGCTTTCTCTACATCACTGGGCGTAAGAAAAATGTGTTGATTACCGCATTTGGGAGGAATGTCTCGCCCGAGTGGCCGGAGAGCGAACTGCTCGCCCAGTCGGAGATCGCGCAATGTCTCGTTCTTGGGGATGGGGCCTCCTATCTCGCGGCGTTGCTTGTTCCGGCGACCAAACAGATCAATGACCCCATATTACAACTTGTAGTAGACCAGGCCAACACACGGTTACCCGACTATGCGCAAATACAAAAATGGGCAAAGGTCAGGCCTTTTACCCTACAAGAAGGATTTCTCACAGGCACAGGTCGCCCGAAACGAGAAACGATTATGCAATCCTATCATCCGCTGATTCAAACCCTGTTCAGAGAGGAATCCTATGCCAACGTTTTTTGAAAGACTGACAGCTGAGACAGAATCGGAGCGCCAGGGACTGAGCCAGATTCCGCAAATTACCGATGCGCTGCGCGGTGCCATCTCTCAAGAAACCTACCTAGCCTTCCTTGAACAGGCGTATCACCATGTCAAGTGTACGGTGCCGCTGATGATGGCCGCCGGATCGCGGCTTTCGCAGAACCAAGAATATCTACGTGAAGCGCTTGTTGAATATGTGAAAGAAGAAGTTGGACATCAAGAGCGAATCCTAATTGATATTGCTCAGGCCGGGGGAAATGCCGAGACCGTCCGTGATGGTCAACCGAATTTTGCCACAGAAGTCATGGTGGCCTATGCCTTTGATTTTGTTTGCCGAAGGAATCCTGTGGGTTTCTTCGGGATGGTGTTTGTTCTGGAAGGGACCAGTACAGCGCTCGCAACCAGGGCCGCCGATACGATCCGGCAATCACTCCACCTTTCAAAGGACTGTTTTTCTTATCTCTATTCGCATGGCACGTTGGATATCGAGCATATGAAGTTTTTTGAACAATTGGTCAACAAGATTCCTGACAAACCTGACCAGGACGCCATTATCCACATGGCCAAGTGCATGTTTACGCTGTATGGCAATGTGTTTCGTTCCATCCCGCATAGCCACAGTCAGGCGCAACATGTCGCTTGACGGTCAACACATTGTCGTGACTGGTGGCGCCGGAGGGATTGGATCCCTGTTATGCAAGGAATTATTGGCACAAGGGGCTAACGTGACCGTGGTTGATCGGACGGAATCATTATCATTTGAGGCGAAGTTTGTCCGTGGTGATCTTTCCACATTGGAAGGAGTAGCAGCGATTGCCGAACACCTCCAATCCCAACTGGTGGACATTCTGGTGAACCTCGCCGGCATCCAATATTTCGGGCCATGCGAACAGCAATCCCCCCAACAGACGGCATTGCTGTTTGCCGTGAATATGCTCGCACCCGTCTTGCTCACACAAGCACTCCTTTCTCAAATGAAAGCACGTGGGCATGGGCAGATTGTCAATATCGGATCGACCTTTGGCTCCATTAATTTCGCACATTTTGCGACCTATTCCAGTTCAAAAGCCGGCTTACGCGGTTTTTCAGAGGCCTTGCGACGAGAAGTGAAAACCGATGGCATTACGGTCACGTATATCGCGCCCCGTGCAGTGAAAACCCCGCTGAATACGGAGAAAATTCTGGAATTCGGGCGTCTGACCAACATGCACATGGATGAACCGACATGGGTGGCGAAACAGATGGCCAAGGCCATCGCCGAGCGGAGGAAGGACGTGTTCCTTGGTTTTCCGGAGAAACTATTTGTCCGCCTCAATGCGATTGCACCACGCGTGGTGGATCAGGCCTTAATGGCAAACGACCGGAAAGCCAAAACGTTGTTTCATCAACCAATGCTCCCCAACCAACAATGGAGTTCGTCATGAAAAGAATGATTCTGGTGATTCTCTCGGCTGTGCTTGTGCTTGACGCGGCTTTCACTTTCGTTCAGGCAGCGCAAAAAGAGCCCTTGGAAACATCCCCTCAGGTCACTGAAGCTGCCTCACCGATGGACCAGGATATACAGACCTTGAGTCAAGAATGGGCACATATTAAATATGAAATCAGTAATGGGGACGAGCAGGAAAAACAGATGGAAGCCCTGATAACCAAATCAGCAGCCGTCACGAAAAAGTACGCTACCCACGCAGAACCGTATATCTGGCAGGCAATTATCACAAGCACACAGGCTGGGATCTCAGGCGGTTTAGGAGCGTTAGGCTATGCCAAAGACTCGAAGAAGTTGTTGGAGCAAGCTGAAGCGATTAACCCGCGGGCGTTAGACGGTGGCATTTATACCTCTCTGGGAGCTCTCTACTACCAGGTCCCAGGTTGGCCAATAGGTTTTGGCGATGATGAAAAGGCTCGTACATATTTAGAGCGGGCACGGACAATGAACCCGGATGCGATTGACCCCAACTATTTTTATGGCGAATTCTTGATTGCCCAAGGTGAGTATGCCAAGGCCATTGCGGTATTGGAACATGCCCTTGCCGCTCCCGATCGTCCGAATCGTCACATAGCCGATAAGGGACGTCGCGCTGAAGTCAGGCAAGCCATCGCGATGGCCAAGAAAAAACTGGGAGCGTAATCATGGCCCAGGGTTTTTTAAGAATCGGCAGCGACGCCATCCCACTCTCGGCTTCCTGACTCCAGCCAAGTATGAAAAACTGGCTTTCGCGGCTTAACCAAGTGTTTACAAAACCCGGGGAAGACCAATTCAGATCTCTATACATTGTTTGTCCTTATTTCCGAGATGGGTTAACAACACACACGAGTCATGGAGGAAAAAAGAACAAGATGAAAAAAATGTTGTGGTTTCCAATGTTTGGGGCACTAGTGGCCTTGTCACTCTACAGCTGTGCCAGTGATCGTAGCAGTTCGCACCCTTTACATGCGCAGATAACACAATGTGAAAATTGTCATAGCCTGGCCACGAACATTCCTTCCACCGCCCCATCTCTAGATGGCATGACAGAGGACTATCTTGAGGAACAGCTTGCAAATTTCAAACATGCTAAACGGGGGATTGATCCGACTGATGCGATGACCCTGAGCATGAGTCAGCAGGCAAAGACCTTGAGCGATGAGCAAATATCGTTGATAGCCGATTATTATTCCCGGCGTACACGTCAGCTATCGAAAGAGTCGGTATCCGGCAATGCAAAAAACGGAGAACGCCTCTACAAAGAACAATGTGAAGGCTGCCACTCCAGCATGTTGGGTCGTTATTTCACGAACAGTCCCAGGATCACCCATCTTCGCGGATCGTATCTTCTCGCCCAGCTTAACCAGTTTTCCAAAAGTCAACGGGTCGTGGTGGAAGATAGCAAACATAAAATAAAAATGGCGGCTGTGGCCAAGAATTTAAGCGAGAGTGATCAGTCCAATATCGTCGCGTTTATAAAAGAACATTACACCGATTAATCGTGATGCACATGAACATGTTCACAAATCCGAGAATCCACCTGTCATAAAGAATGCTCCTTTCATCAGGCGAGAAATGTAAGAACTTGGTACAGATCGCCATAAAAAACCACTCATTCCAGTATCAAATGAGAACGTTTGCAAAGATGAGATGAATCTCCGATGATGGACTTGGTGCCTTCATGTTCCTCTCTGACTCCCTTCTTAGCCTAATGGTCTATGGGAAAAAGTCGCCTGTTCCACACCTTTCCGGTTTTCCTTGATTGAGATTGTCTTTAGGGTTGATCGAAGGTTTTGTGATTTGCACAGCACGACCTTTCTGAGAATGGAAATAATATGGAGCTGTTTTCTAAAACTGTCTTGTTTAGTTATTTCTTTCTCTTTTTGGTCATGGCCTTGCTTTGGCGTAGCTATTCAATATACAAAAAAACAGGGATCAATGCCCTGACGCAATCCAATCAGGACTCTTTCCTCAAGTTTCTGGCCATCGTGTTTAAAATCCATCTAATCATGGTATTGGGCTTGGTGGGAGATTACGTCTTTGACTATAACGTGTTAACCGGAAACCGTTTTGACTTTGTCCCAATCCGTTTCACGGCCTCGATCGGTTCTCTCCTTCTTTTCCTGTGTTTCATAACAATCATCACGGCACAGAATCACATGAAGACATCCTGGCGCATCGAAATCGACACAAGAAGTGCAACCCGGTTAATTGAAACAGGCTTCTTCCGATTTTCGCGCAACCCAATTTTTCTTGCTCTACGACTCAGCTATTTTGCCATGTTTCTCATTGTTCCCTGTCCGTATTCGTTGCTAACTTTTTTAATTGGGGACTTGGCTTTCCAAGCTCAGGTGAGACAGGAAGAACAGCACCTCAGCAACGCTCATGGTGCGATATATCTGCATTATTGCTCTCGTGTGCCCCGTTGGCTCTAAACTAGAAGAGGGCCATGAGAGAAGCCGTTCTTCTGCCTCAGTCGTAAGCACTCTTTATGCTCTCCACGGATCTTCATATCGCATTCGATCTCTCCCGGAGAGCGAGCAAACCCCAACGAGCAAGAAAACATGCTCAGATGCCGGCTCCCATTCGACAAACCTTTGCTCCCTCGCGACATTTTCGTCTTCTTGCTGAGGCGGTTTGGCAGTCTCTTCGAGGCATGAGCTTGAGTATCGGACTGAACATGCTGCATGATGCGGTCACGTTAGACCTCTTTTGGTTAGAGCCAATGTGCCAAGGCACCCCCTATTCTCTATCACTCGCCCATCCTCATACCCTGCCTTTGAGAAGAATGACTATTCCTTGTTTATAGAGAAGAATGAAGACCAGGCCAGCAACAGATAGACCCCTTTTCTCTCGCCTGATCGTTTTGTTTCTTCTGGTAGGCGGTTGGGGTCTCTCTCAATCCCCAAATGCTAGGGCTGACGATTTTTGGCTGACTCAGGACATTGAGGTAGCCGGGTACTTAGCCTTTTCTTCCGCTTTTCAAGACGCCCCTGGGGCATCTCGCCTGTTCCCTTTCTTCGATACTGGTCTTCTTATAGGAAAAAGTTGGGGGAAGTGGAGGTTTTTTACTGAACTGGAGTTTGAACAAAAAAAGGAAACGATTATTGATCGCAGCAGTTCGCGACGGATATTTCGCATACAAGAATCGCAACAATTCGTGTTTGAGCCGGAACGGCTGTGGCTCCAATATAGTTTCCCGAAAGCCATCCGGCTCAGGGGCGGGCAGATTCTCACGTCTTTTGGCCTCTGGAATCCCCAACATTTTCCAGCCATTACCAATGTCGTGAATCGTCCCAGAGCCACGACAAGCTTATATCCCGAACATTTCTTAGGTGGAGAACTGCATAAAGAGACCAAACTCTTTAGCCAGCCCACGTCAATGATTTTTTATGGAGGAACCCCTTCCGCCGGTTTCCCATCAAAGGATTCTTCGGGAAATGGTGTTATCGGGGGATATGGGGAAACTCGATTATTGAAAATAGTTCCCGGAACATTTGGGCTTTCCGGATTGTACCTATTCAACCACCAGGCATGGGGCAATGTCTTGATACTGGGCACTGACTTCAAGATACCCTTGGGCCCGGTAGACCTGAAAGCCGAGTTTATTCGGGTTGTGACAAGGACAAAAAATGTATTGTCCAGCCGGACACCACAAGGGAGCTACGTCCAAGGACTGTGGCATGTGAATCAACAATGGGGTCTGCTCTATCAATGGGATCAAATTTTGGCAGGATTTTCTGAAAACTTTGATGACACACCAGAAACACAAACCATCCATACGTTCGGCCTGCTCTATACGCCCAAGCCTTGGCTTCGCGTGAAAACGGATTGGGAAAAACACGAGGGATTTAGCCAGTGGGACTTCGAACTCTCCTTCTACTTTTCATCCTAATTCTTTGTCCCCCACTCCCACTCGAGAAGGGATGGGGCGGCGAGCCCGGCGACCAGCCCTTCTTTTGGGCCGTGGGACACAAGGCTCTCCCTCTCTCCTCGCTCACCCATGACCATATCATCCATATCCTGAACATGGATGAACGGATTTGGGAAAGTGGGGACGCGATTCGCGTCGCCCTCCTTTTCGACATGGTGAGCGGAGACGAGAAATGGGTCCAATGGCTTGGTGTCCCTTCAATCGATACCTTTTTATCTGAATGGATTGAAGCCGATCTTGTCCAGGATTGGCCAGCCCCAAAACGGTTCGCCAATGTAAAAAAATTACTTGAGTTTGTCGCCCGAACTCCAGGGGCTATCGGGTTCACGTCTGTTCAACCATCAACACTTCCTCCAAACATTCGAATCATTCCGATTCATGAGAAGGAAACAAAAACCCAATCATGATTCGATCGATTCCGCTTCATTTTAGATTTGTGCTGCCGGTCGTGTTCCTCTTGGGGGCCACGGTGGCTCTCCTGGGATTGGCCCTACACGGTCCCTTGACCACATCCATGGGCCAGCTTTTTCAAGGACGAATTGAAAGCGCCGCGAATACGACCGCTGTTCTGGTGCAGGAAGCTGTCCAAGAAATGCAGAATTTGGGCGTCAGCTTGGCGTACTCAAAAGCGTTGCCGCAATTCCCCAAGCAGGGACATATGGCACCTCAGGACATTGCGTCACGGGTCAAAAATCAAGGAGGGTTGTTTTTGGCATTTGGTGAGACATCCCTCCTGGAGCCAACGCCTCAAGTCCAGACCTTTCTTCGAGAAGCCAGAACTCAGGGGAATTATTCAGTGGCCTATTTCCACAAAAAAACCCCAGTCATCTTGGTCTTCATTCTGGTACGTGCTCCAGACCGTCCGGATCGCATATTGACCATCGGTATTCCATTAGATCAACCCTTCCTCGACACATTGGCAAGGAAGGTTGGCCTTCCGATAGCCCTTTCCGATTCTTCCGGCCACCCTCTCGTTATGAGTCGTCAGGCAGCCACGATATTTCCACAGCAATTTGATCAAGGCCTAGCAGGACAATCGAATTTTTCTGATGGGGATTCCTACCTGTGGAGGAAGCAACCTCTTCCTGAAAATAATCCCCTGGGGCTTCAACTTATTCTGGCTACGTCCTCCAAACCCCTAGAGCAAGTCTTGTTGGTGATTCTGCACAATTGGGTGCTGACCGCGTTGGTCCTGCTGACCATAGGCAGTCTCCTGTATTTCTGGTTGGTGAAGACTATTGTGAAACCCCTCAATCAATTGGTTCAGGCAGCAGAACAGGTTGCCGGGGGAAATTTTGACATCCAAATCTCCGATCCCAAGAGTGATGAAGTGGGCAGATTGTCGCAGGCCTTCAATAAAATGACCACGGGACTCCAAGAGGTTGATCGGGCCAAAGGTGCCTTTTTGGCCTATGTGTCCCATGAACTTCGGACACCCTTAACCTCGATCGTCGGCTTTGCCAGCCGAATTTCCTCTGGCGGCAGGCAGGAACATGTGAAAACGTTAGAGGCTGCTGACATCATCAGAAAAGAAGGCGATCGAATGGTTCGACTCGTTGAGGATTTGTTATTCTTAGGCAGCGTCGAAGCGGGAAAGATCGAATGGCGGTTTAGCTCCTTTTACCCCTATGCCGTCATTCAATCCTGCATCGATTTAATGATTCCTGCTGCCGAAGAAAAGGGATTGAACTTGACGTTGACCGGTTCCTCGGATCTCCCGGAGGTTATCGGTGATAATGATCGCATAAAACAAGCGTTGCTGAATCTCCTGAGTAATGCGATTGCCTATACCCCGCAAGGGTCCATCCAGGTACAGGTCTCTGCTAATCCCATTGCTCGCACCTGGTCCGTGGTTGTTGCCGATACCGGGGTGGGGTTAGCCACGATAAGTCCCATGGTTATTTTTGATCCATTTGTACGAGGACAAAAAGATAGTAAGGGGGCAGGAATTGGACTGGCTGTTGTCCGAGAAGTCATGGTTGCCCACGGGGGAACCGTGACCTGTACGCCTAATCAACCGGAAGGATTGCGTTTCACCCTGAATTTTCCGATGGCACCAACTGAGCAATCTGGAAGAATAGGTTCATGAATAAAAAATATACGGTTCTCGTTGTAGAAGATTCGCCCAGCCTCCGGCATCTGCTCAAGGAAACATTGGAAGATGCTGGCATCGAGGTCATCGCAACCAGCCATGTCGCGAAGGCTCTTGCGGTCAGTGAACAGTATTATTTTGATGGCGCACTCATTGATCTCTCCTTACCGGACGGGGATGGCATCACCCTCCTCCAACAGCTCCGACCGAAACAGCCTTCCATGGCGACAATCGTCGTGACGGCCTTTGGGACCATGGACTCGGTGGTTGAGGCGATGAGGGCGGGGGCCATTGATTTTTTGCAAAA
>Ga0224506_10001220_pt1 | contig 18624 bp, 16 predicted proteins | sample SF_Jan12_sed_USG_2_FD_169108 | JGI IMG/M metagenome (GOLD analysis project Ga0224506, IMG submission 169108) | Sediment microbial communities from San Francisco Bay, California, United States - SF_Jan12_sed_USGS_8_1 | ecosystem: Environmental > Aquatic > Marine > Sediment | place: USA... | reverse complement strand
ATGTTTTAGGCCTGAAATAAATATCAGAAAAAAATAACAATCTAATTAACCTACATTACATTTTATAGTTATGAATATTGCCGTTATCTTTCCCGGTCAGGGTTCGCAGTCTGTTGGCATGTTGGCCGAGTATGCTGAATCCTGGCATCAAGTTGTCGATACTTTTAGTGAAGCCTCCGAGGTACTGGGGTATGACCTGTGGGATATTGTAAGCAACGGGCCGGTGGAAAAACTAAATAGTACAGAAATAACACAACCCGCTATGCTGGCTGCTGATATTGCCGTTATGCGTATCATGAGCAAGCAATGCATGCAGGAACCCGTTGCCTATGCAGGTCATAGTCTCGGAGAATATGCCGCGCTGGTTGCCTCGGGCGCGCTCGAATTTACAACAGCGATTAAACTTGTTGCAAAACGCGGACAACTCATGCAATCAGCCGTACCGGAAGGGAAGGGTGCAATGGCGGCAATTATCGGGCTCAATGATGATGATGTGATAAGGGTTTGTTCAGAGGCCAGTACAATTACCGGGGAAGCCGTTGAGGCCGTAAATTTTAATTCCCCGGGGCAGGTTGTAATTGCGGGTAGCGCCGTCGCTGTAGAAAAATCAATTGCATTAATGAAAGAGGCAGGTGCAAAACGCGCATTACCCTTACCTGTCAGCGTGCCTTCGCACAGTTCCTTAATGAAACCCGCCGCTGATGAACTGGAAAAATATCTCGCTGATATCCAGTTCAAGTTTCCGGATATTGAAGTGATACATAACGTTGATGCCAAATCACATAATGATACAAGTTCAATAAAAGAGGCTTTGGTCAAACAGTTATATAATCCTGTTCGCTGGACTCAAACCATACAAATTCTTTCAGAGGCAGCTGACGTTATCGTTGAATGCGGCCCTGGTAAAGTGCTGGGTGGATTGACCAAGCGTATTAACAAGGACGTAGCGAGTTTTTCTTTAGATACCCCGGACGCAATGAAAAAGTTTCTGGATTCAATGTAGTTTAATTTTAACCAACAGTGACCCCTGTGTTCTCTGTGGAAAAAGATAGAAGGTTTCAATTATATGAGTAAAAAACTAGAAGGCGAAATCGCACTCGTTACAGGCGCCAGTCGTGGCATTGGCAAAGCAATTGCTGAACAGTTGGTGGAGAACGGTGCAACGGTTATTGGCACAGCAACCACTGATGATGGCGCGAAAAAAATCAGTAGCTACCTGGGTTCTTCCGGTAAAGGCATGTGTTTGAATGTCACGGATATAGACTCGATCAATTCCGTAATTAAACAGATCACAGGCGATTTTGGCGACATTAGTATTTTGGTGAATAACGCAGGGATAACTCGCGATAATCTACTGATGATGATGAAAGATGATCAGTGGGACGACATCATCCAGACTAACCTGACGTCTGTCTTCAGGTTGTCTAAAGCCGTGCTGCGTAAGATGATGAAGGCCAGAAAAGGCAGAATTATCAACATAGCATCAGTAGTCGGCTCCACGGGCAACCCGGGACAGACAAATTATTCCGCGGCCAAGGCAGGTATACTCGGTTTTACAAAATCCCTGGCCAGAGAAATCGGTTCACGAAATATTACCGTTAATGCTGTAGCCCCCGGTTTTATCGATACGGATATGACACGAGAACTCGCCGAGGAGCAGAAGAATGCCCTGATTGCCCAGATTCCTTTGAACAGACTCGGTGATCCCGTCGATATTGCCAATGCCGTTGTTTTCCTGGCGGGCCCCGAATCAAGCTATATAACGGGTGAAACCTTGCATGTGAATGGCGGAATGTACATGTCATAAGTTGTGTTGATGCACATAAAGCGCGACAACATGCAATAAATAACTTTAATAATATTCTGTAACATACTGAAAAACAAGAATATATATACAATGATTTGTCTGTAATTCATTGTCGAATTTAACTGGCATGCTGCGCACTAATTCACTAAAATACCGCGCAGCTCTGATCGAACAAATATAAGAGGATAACTAAATGAGCACTGCTGAAGAACGCGTACGTAAGATTGTAATAGAACAATTAGGTGTGACCGAAGAACAGGCTACAAACGCTGCTTCGTTTGTGGATGATCTGGGTGCAGATTCACTCGATACCGTTGAACTGGTAATGGCTCTGGAAGAAGAATTCGAATGCGAAATCCCTGATGAGGAAGCTGAGAATATAACCACAATCCAGCAAGCTATTGATTACGTTAACGCGCACACTGAATAATAGTTTTTCAGACTTGCTATCTAATATTTTGCAGCCACTTTATGTGGCTGTAGTTATTTATTAATCAGGCTGTTACTAATGTCTAAACGTCGTGTTGTCGTCACTGGTCTGGGTGCTGTTACGCCAGTAGGGAATAATATAAAAGATACCTGGAACAATATCGTTTCAGGCGTCAGTGGTGTCAGCACCATTGATGAATTTGATGTTTCTGATTTCCCGGTAAAAATCGCTGCTACGGTCAAAAACTTTGATTGTAGTTCGGTTATCCCCGTCAAGGATATGAAGAAAATGGATACCTTTATCCATTATGGCATCGTTGCCGCAGAAGAGGCCTTTCTGGATTCCGGGCTGGAAGTCACCGAAGAGAACGCTGACAGGATGGGCGTCGCCATTGGTTCGGGAATTGGTGGTTTGCCCATGATCGAGCTATACCATTCAAAAATGCTGGAAGGCGGGCCCCGCAAGGTGTCACCATTTTTTGTGCCGGGATCAATCATCAATATGATTTCAGGTAACTATTCGATAATGCGTGGCCTGAAGGGGCCTAACATCTCCATCGTGACTGCCTGTTCAACAGGCACACACAGTATCGGTGAGGCTGCACGCATTATTGCTTATGGCGATGCCGACGTTATGCTGGCGGGCGGTGCTGAAAAAGCCTCCTCTGAATTAGGTATTGCTGGTTTCGCTGCAGCTCGAGCCTTGTCTTCACGTAATGATGATCCAACTGCTGCCAGCCGGCCATGGGATGCAGATCGTGATGGTTTTGTGCTCGGAGATGGTGCGGGCGTGCTGGTTCTTGAGGAGTATGAACATGCTAAGGCAAGGGGCGCAAAAATTTATGCGGAGCTGGCTGGTTTTGGCTATAACAGTGACGCCTATCATATGACCATGCCGGTTGCAGATGGAAGCGGCGCTGCCAAATGTATGCGTAATGCAATAAATGATGCGGGGCTTAATCCATCGGATATCGATTATATTAATGCTCACGGTACCTCGACACCGGCAGGTGACATAGCTGAAACGAATGCTATTAAATTAATGTTTGCTGCGCACGCATCGGATGTAGCAATTAGTTCCACCAAATCTATGACCGGGCACTTACTGGGTGCTGCGGGTGGAATCGAGGCTGCACTATCTGTGATGGCTATTGAGGCACAGGTTGTGCCTCCTACTATTAATCTGACCAATCCGGGTGAAGGTTGCGACCTTGACTACACACCAAACACAGCTCGGGAGATGAAGATTGATACAGCGTTATCAAATTCTTTTGGGTTTGGTGGTACCAACGGCACGTTGGTATTTAAAAAATTGGTGAATTAACGAGCCTGGAATGTATTTCCAGACTCGATTACTGCAGGGTAATCTAGATGGTGATCTGGATATAACCGCATTTTGTAAGCTCAAGCCTGATCAGTACCCTTATGCCTTGATAAGTACATCTAAGGGGATTAATACAAAAAATAACAATCGCTACCATATCCTGTTCGCATATCCGCAGGAGTCAATCTCTCTCGATCATAATTTCGTATTAACAAATGAGACAAATATAGAAGTAAGTAAAGAATCGGGATTCCTTAACGCCCTGCAGCAATGGTGGCAAACCCTGAGTACAAGGGAAGCAGGCACAAAAGAAAAATCATCTGACCTGCCATTTACCGGTGGCTGGTTTATTTATCTGTCATATGAATTAGCTGCCGAAATAGAGCCCGGTCTACAGTTGCCAGTAAACCGGGGGCCGATTCCAGTTGCCATGGCGGTGCGATGTCCGGCGGCCATCATTGTAGACAGGCTGGAAAATAGATGTATTGCCATTGCTGAAAATGAATATAGTTCTATTCTCGATGATATGGAACGTGACTATGCTGACATTATCGCCCGCGCACAAAAAAATGTATCTCGTAGTGTTGCCGAACCAGCGGTAAAAGCTGAGGCGATACATGAAGACGAAGTTGAGCCATACCTTGAAAAAATAGAACGCATTAAACAATATATTTATGATGGCGATATATTTCAGGCCAATTTATCGAGGCCGTGGTCTATCACCATCGGCGATGAGGATAATAACAAGATTGATGATGTTGATCTTTTTAAGATGTTGTCTCAATCAAACCCGGCATCTTTCTCAGCCCTGGTCAAATTGAAAAATGTTACTGTTATCAGCTCATCTCCAGAGCGCCTGGTTCGATCTAAAAATAACAGGGTCGAAACAAGGCCTATTGCGGGTACGCGTCCACGTTCTGAAAATGATGCCATGGATAATCAGTTAGCCAGGGAATTAATGTCGCATCCGAAGGAGCGCGCGGAACACATCATGCTGATTGATCTTGAGCGTAACGACCTTGGTCGAATATGTGTGCCGGGTAGTATTAGTGTCAATGAGTTAATGGTGCTGGAAAGTTACCAACATGTTCATCATATTGTGTCTAACGTTCAGGGCGAATTACAGAAGGGCATTACGCCCGCAGGTATTATAAAAGCAGTTTTTCCTGGAGGAACGATTACAGGCTGCCCAAAAGTTCGTTGCATGGAAATTCTTGCGGAGATGGAACAAGAGCCGCGCGGTGCTTACACGGGTTCGACTGGATACATCAATCGTGATGGCAGCATGGATCTAAATATATTGATCCGGACTTTAGTCAGGCAAGGTAACAAAATATCGTTCAGGGCAGGCGGGGGTATTGTTTCGGATTCCAAACCACTAAAGGAGCTTGATGAAACCAGGGCCAAAGCCAAAGGATTGCTAACAGTTTTTGATAAAAAGGCCGAGCCATGCAGCGTGTAAGTATTAACGGGGTGCACACAGAGTATGTCTCGGTTATGGATAGGGGGCTGCATTATGGTGACGGTTTATTCGAAACTATTGCCTGTGTTGATGGAAAATTACAGTTTTGGGATGATCACATTCAGCGCATGGGTGAGGGTGCCAGGGCCCTCGGTATTGAATTTTCTTCGGGCCTCACATTTTTAAACGATATTAAGGCGTTGTTGAAGGATGAATTCGGTCGTTGCGTTGTCAAAATACTATTGACACGTGGCGGCGGCCCGGGAGATCGTGGTTACAAATATCCAGCCATACAAAAACCTACGCGCATTGTCATTATCAATGAATGGCCCAATCATGCAGACAGTATCAATGAAGCCCGTGTATGTTTGTGCGCGCATCCAATATCAGTCAACGCAAGGCTGTCAGGTATAAAGCACCTCAATCGACTTGATAATGTACTGGCAAGGAATGAATGGAAGGATGAATATGATGAAGGATTAATGTCAGATATGAATGGCAACATCATCGAAGGAACCATGAGCAATGTGTTTGGCATAAAAAATCGGAATTTATATACGCCATCGCTTGATCGCTGCGGTATAAACGGGGTCATACGTAAGCATATTATAGATATCGGAAAAAGCTTAAACATGTCTTTACATATAACCAACCTGTCAAAAGATGATTTATATTCAATGGACGAGGTTTTTATCACAAATAGTATTATTAAAATCTGGCCAGTCACTCTCATTAATGGTAAAAATATCAAATTGGGCGATAGCACAGGAATTATCTACAGTGAATTAAACAAAAGGCTAGAGACTAATGCAGAAGTTATTTCCTGATAAACTAACTGACAAGCTATCTTTCATGTTATCTTCCAGACCCTCCATCAAGGTATTTTTCATATCATTTTGTGTGCTTCTCTGCGGATTAATTGGCGTTGCTACATTCATTACCATGAGCAGCTCTAATCATCTTGAGAATGATATTACCATCGAATTTAAGCGCGGTTCTACAATACGCGGACTTGCCTATCAACTGGATCAGCATGATTTGCTCGCCTCCCCGGGATTATTTATTCTGTGGGCAAGGGTGAAAGGTGTTGCATCACGCCTGCAGGCCGGTGAATATGTCATTAAGCCAGGTGTAACGCCTGCAAAAATTTTAGAGGATGTTGTCTCGGGTCGTGTTAAGCAATATGACCTCACCCTGTTAGAGGGATGGACCTTTAAACAATTTATGCAGGCCGTGAATGAACACGCTGCTGTCAGGCATACCTTGCATACCCTGAATGACGAACAAATAATGGAAGCGCTTGGCTTTAAGGGTGAGCACCCGGAGGGACGGTTTTTCCCCGACACCTACTTCATTCACAAAGATATCAGTGATGCCGAGATTTTACTTCGGGCTTATACGGTGATGGACAAACAATTACTGAGCATGTGGGAAAGTCGCGATACAGACATACCTTTAAAGAGCGCTTATGAGGCTTTGATCCTTGCTTCAATTGTTGAAAAGGAAAGCGCAGTGCCCGAAGAAAGACCGGTCATTGCGGGTGTATTCATTAATCGTTTGCGCAAAAGAATGCGCCTGCAGACTGACCCGACAGTTATATATGGTATGGGAGACCAATATGATGGCGACATCCGTTTCCGTGATCTCAGAAAAGACACACCATATAATACCTATACGCGAGGAGGGTTGCCGCCTACGCCCATCGCCATGCCAGGACTGGGGTCGCTCAAGGCGGTGATGCACCCCGACAAGACAGACTACCTGTATTTTGTCGCAATTAATGATGATTCCGGTCGACACGAATTTTCAAGCACACTGGAGCAGCACGAAGATGCTGTTGATCGTTATCAGAGGACAAGCCGTCAGAAAGCGCGCAGGAAAAATAACAAACAATAAAATATGGCATCGTATTAATGAGTAAATTTATAACACTGGAAGGTATCGAAGGCGTCGGCAAGAGCAGTAATCTTGAATATATCCATACGTTGCTTGGCGATGCCGGGTACGAGTGCATCGTCACCCGAGAACCGGGTGGCACCCCACTGGGCGAATCCCTGCGCGCGCTGTTGTTGCAGCACTCGGATGAGCAAATGAGCTCTGACGCTGAATTACTGATGATGTTTGCTGCCCGGGCAGAACATCTGAATAAGGTCATCCTGCCGGCACTGGCAGCCGGCAAATATGTTTTATGTGACCGTTTTACCGAGGCCACTTATGCCTACCAGGGTGGTGGACGTAATCTCGATAGCGCAAAAATAGCGACACTCGAGAGCCTCGTCCAGGGGGATTGCCGCCCGGATTTGACGATTATCCTGGACGCGCCGGTTGAAGTAGGCCGCGCTCGTGCCGGCAAGCGTAGCTCACCGGATCGCATCGAAAAGGAAGAAAATGCATTTTTCGAACGTGTCAGGGCCGCTTACCAGCAGTTAGCAGCTAATTATTCAGATAGAATGTGCCTTGTCGATGCAACGCCCGACCTCGCACAGGTGCAGGCCCAGATAAAAAAGCGCTTAGAAGAATATAATATTCTACTTTAGAAAATGTATATAACTAACTGAATATATAAACTATTCACTATTCACTATTCACTATTAACTGCTTCTAATGATTTACTCCTGGCAAACTGAACAATGGCAATCAATCGCCAGCCTTAAACAAAAGGATTGTTTGCCACACGCCTTACTGTTTCACGGCAGTGAAGGAGTTGGCAAAACCGGTTTTGCACAGCATCTTTCCAGGTCAGTTTTATGCAATAAGCCAGGCACAGAGGGTGTTGCCTGTGGACAGTGCCATTCCTGCCGCTTGGTAGAGGCTGAAACCCATCCTGACCTGGTGGTGATAAAGCCGGCACCGCCGGAAAAATCAAAAAGCAATAAACCTGTGCTGAATATCCGCATCGACGTTATTCGGCACTTATGCAGCAGGCTCTCAACCACCAGCCAGCTCGGGGGTTATCGGGTCGCCATCATCGAAAATGCGGAGCGCATGGTCATGCAGGCCGCTAATGCGCTGCTCAAGACCCTGGAGGAACCCGGGCAGAATACCTTGATTCTACTTGTTAGCTCTCACCCGCATCAGCTACCGGTGACGGTAAGAAGTCGGTGCCAGGCCATCTATTGTCCTCAACCTGACAAGCCAGTTGCCCTTGCCTGGCTCGAATCACAGGGCATTCAGGACGCCCAACGCTGGTTGAATTATGCCCATGGTGCCCCTTTACTCGCCATGCAGTATGCCCGGGAACAGCACGCGGAACGCCAGTTACTGGCAGATGCCTTGCTGGCCTCGTCAAATGGCAAATCTTCATTGTCGTATGTGCAAAAACTGGCTGATCTGCCCAAAGAATACACCCTGGTGTGGTTGCTCGACTGGATTGGAGATGTGATCAGGCTCAAGCAAGGTAAGCACGATATAGCCCTGATCAATGAGGATTTTCGCGAAAAACTGCAAAGCAGGGCGGAAAAATCGGATATAAAGCGGATATTTGCCTATTATGATCAGATCTGCAGTTACCTCCGACAGGATGGAATTGCCCTCAATGCCCAATTACTCTGGGAGAATCTGCTAATATCATGGGACGATTTATAATAATAAATACATTTAGTGCCTATACTAATATTTAGAGTTCTCTAAAGCAGGGCAGACTTAAGGAAACAAATATGGCTACACGTCCCGGCATGCTATCTCTCAGCATTAAAGACAAGGCATCACTGTATGCCTCGTACATGCCTTATGTTAAAAATGGCGGTTTATTTATTCCCACCAACAAGGTCTACGACCTTGGTGATGAAGTGTTCATGTTGTTAACGCTTATGGACAGCAGTGATCGCTTGCCTGTTGCAGGTAAGATTATCTGGATTACACCGCAAGGTGCCCAGGGGAATCGCGCTGCCGGTATAGGCGTCCAGTTTTCGCCGCAGGATAAAGGTCAGACACGTAACAAAATCGAAACACATCTCGCTGGCGCAATAACAGCGGACCGTATCACCCATACAATGTAGCCCAGGCATTTTTATTCAGATTTGTTTGTCGACTCACACTGTCATCTTGATTGCATAGACCTCACTGAATTTGGTGGTGGTTTTGATGAGTTGCTAAAAAAAATTACCGATGCGCAGGTGGAACACATGTTGTGTGTTTCGATTGATCTGGACAAGTATCCCGAGATGCTTAAACAGGTAGCGGATTATCCGCAGATATCAGTTTCGGTCGGTGTGCATCCCATGGCCGACAAGGACAGCGTGCTGGATGTGGCGGACTTAAAAAGACTGGCTACAGATAAGAGAGTGGTTGCAATAGGCGAAACCGGTCTCGATTATTACTATCACAAAGGGAAGCATGATTGGCAACAGCAGAGATTTAGATCACATATTCAATGCGCGGTTGAAGTTAACAAGCCAGTTATTGTGCATACGCGTGATGCCGGCCAGGATACGCTGAAAATATTACAGGAAGAGGGCGCTGATACGTGTCAGGGCGTCATCCATTGTTTTACAGAAACGCTGGAATTTGCTCAGCAGGCAATGGAGCTGGGTTTTATGATTTCATTTTCTGGTATAACTACATTCAAGGCAGCAGGTACTCTGCGGGAGATAGCCAGACATATTCCTGATGATTATCTGCTGATCGAAACAGATTCGCCCTATCTTGCGCCAGTGCCCTATAGAGGCAGGCAGAATGATCCATCAATGGTAAGATATGTTGCAACCACTTTGGCCGATATCAGAAATACAACAGTTGAACATATCGCAGAAGTAACCAGAAATAATTACTACAAAATGTTTGGCGATCGTTAAGTTATTTACAATAATGAGTAATCATAAAGACAATTCCAGTCTCGAGGCAGGTCTCACGCTAAGCCGCCATCTTGCAGCATTAACCGCTGCATTATTATATACGATGATATATATCTATCTTTATTTTGGGGGTTATACAAGACTCGACGGAAATAGTCTTTTTTATATGTTATTTATTTTCTGGATAGGAAATCTTCTATTCACTACATTGTTGATTACGGGCCTTAATAACTACTTCCGTGACAGGAGCCTGTCAGTATCGCAATTAATATGGGCAACTGCTTTTGCCATGTTGGGAATATATTATTTGAATGAATTGCGAGACATCATTTTAATGTTTTACTTTGCCATGTTAAGTTTTGGTTTTTTTCGATTCAAGTCATACCAGTTTATTATTTGTGCTGTGATTGCCGTTCTTGGCTATCTACTGGTAATAGTTGTTCTGTCAATTAATGAGCCTCTGCGTATTACGTACAATAAAGAAATGCTGCGATTTTTCGCCTTCACATTGACCTCTGGAATGATTGTCTATTCAGGTATATCGATAAGTAGAATGCGTGAAGAGCTTAAAATTAAAAATATTGATCTGCAAAAAGCGGTTGAGTTAAATGAAATATTGGCAACAACAGATGATCTGACTGGCCTTTATACAAGAAGGCATTTCATGGAAGTGCTGACACAGCAAAAGGCCATATCAGAACGTGATGGAAAAGATTTTGTTGTCTGCTTTGCGGATCTTGATTTCTTTAAACACGTCAATGATTCTTTTGGACATCATACGGGCGATCTTGTCTTAAAACAATTTTCTGAAATTATTAAAAAATCTATCCGTGAAGTAGATTATGCGGCCCGTTTTGGCGGTGAGGAATTTGTTTTATTGCTGGTAAATACTGATATAGAACAATCGATCAGTGTCGCGGAGCGTATTCGTCAGACCCTTGATGAGTTTAATTTTAATGATATAGCGCCGGCATTAAATGTAACGGTTTCAATCGGGATGTCCAACTTCAAGGAATATAACAGTCTGCAGGAGACTTTGATGTCGGCTGATAATAGAATGTATGCAGCCAAAGAGAAGGGGCGAAACATGGTGGTGGCTTCTTAGCAGTTAATAACTAATAACTAATAACTAATAACTAATAACTAATAACTAATAACTAATAACTAATAACTAATAACTAATAACTAATAACTAATAACTAATAACTAATAGCTAATAACTAATAGCTAATAGTACGTGGGCGGTTCCCGCCCTGCCGGGTGCTAGGTAGATGGGCCTAAGTTGTTCCACTGGTCATCGGGTTTGAATCGGTCGCCCAATAATTTTTCCAGCTCGTTTATTCTTTTAACCAACTTTTCGGTGCCTTCGCTGCGAATGTGATGCACGGGGCCGCCTCTGAATGGTGCGAAACCTGTGCCGAAGATGACGCCCGCATCAACCATGTCGTCATTTTCGACGATGCCTTCTCGCAGGCAGGCCATGGCTTCGTTTAGCAGTCTCATCACAAGCCGGTCCTGTACGGCCTGTGTATCTTTGTAACGTGCTTTTTTATTTTTGACGGCCTTCCCTTTTTTGTATTTATAAAAGCCAGAGCCTGATTTCTTGCCCAGGTTGCCTGCTTCAACAATACGCTCAAGGTTATCGGGTAACGGCATACCTAGTGCCTGTGAAAGAATGAGGGCGACATTTTTACAGATATCCAGTCCCACCGTGTCAGCCAGTTCAATCGGCCCCATCGGCATGCCAAAATCTGTCGCCGCCTTATCGATCACTTCTGCTGGAATACCTTCATTAACCATGGTGACCGCTTCGAGTAAATACGGCATTAATATGCGATTGACCAGGAAGCCGGGTGAGCTTTTAACCGGTAGCGGTAACTTGCCAATGTTCAGTGCAAAGGCGGCTGTTTTCTGCAATACCGATTCATCAGTTTCAGTGCCGCGTATAATTTCTATCAGCGGCATCAATGCGACCGGGTTAAAGAAGTGCAGACCAACCAGACGACCTGGATTTTTTAATGAGGAGCTCAGGTCTTCCAGCATAATGCTTGAGGTGTTGGTTGCCAGAATGGCATCTGGCTTCATACGAGGCTCGATATCCTTATAAAGATTTCGTTTTACCTCGGCATCTTCGAAAATCGCCTCGATAATTATGTCGGCCTTGCTTATGCCGTAACCTTTGTGGTCCATCATCAAACGATCATTGGCCGCCACTATAGCCCTGCGGTCGCGTTTGAATTTCTTTTTGAAAGAGTCCTGCGCATGTTTATATGTTTTGGCAAGACGCTCGGGATTCTGATCCTGCACAGTAACGCTGTAGCCCTGTATCGAACACCATGATGCAATATCGCCGCCCATCACACCGCCGCCTATAACGTGGACGTGTTCAGGTTGGTATTTGACTAGTTTGCCGTTACCCTTCAATTTTTCCTGGAGAAAAAAGACACGTACCAGGTTGCGTGCCGTGTCAGTGGTTGCAAGCCTGGCAACAGTCTTCGATTCCTCTTTAAGCATGCGGACAGGGTTGCTCGCATAATTTTTCCACAGATCAATCAGGCTATAGGGTGCAGGGTAGTGTTCCCTTTTGGCTTTGCGGTTGACCTGTTTTTTCATCTGACTGGCGACAACCGGACGTAACCAACGACTATTAGCCAGGCGAGGGATTAAACCCGGGCGTTTTGGTTTGGGCGCAGCCATGACAAACCATTTCGCGGCATGTCTGAGCTGACGCAGTGGTACGATTTCATCAACCAGTCCAATTTTTTTTGCTGCCCTCGCGGGCAGTGCGCTGCCGGTCAACATTATATTCATTGCCGCCAGGGGCCCGCATCGTCGTATTGAACGTTCCGTACCGCCGTATCCTGGATGAATGCCCAGTTTTATTTCGGGCAATCCAATACGCGAACATTTCTCATCGGAAAGAACACGATAGCGGCACGCCAGTGCCAGTTCGGTGCCGCCGCCGAGGCATATGCCATGGATCATGCTGACAGTCGGGCAGGACAGGGCTTCCAGTTTATTCATCAATGCATGACCGCGATCAAGAAATGCCTGCGCCTGTTCGTCATTCTCCAGCGTGGTAAATTCTTTGATATCGGCGCCGAAAATAAAACTGTCCTGTTTGTCTGACAGAATGATCACACCCTGTGGTAAGTCTTTGGCAAGTTCGTCCAGAATTGAATCGAGTTCTTCTATGACTGCACCGGCCAGCAGATTCACCTTTGACTCCGCCATATCAAGATGTAACCATACTATGCTGGTTTCATCCTGTTCGATTTTCCAGTGTTTGTAGTTATTGTCTGACAAACTCATTCCGTATCTCCGGTGTGCTGGCCATCAATCTGATCAACGCGCTCCATTAACAGCGCGCCACCCTGTCCGCCACCGATGCATAAGCTGGCCATGCCACGTTTGGCATTCGTTCTCTGTAACACTTTTGCCAGGTGCAGTACAATTCTTGCACCGCTAGCGCCTACCGGATGACCAAGGCTAACGCCGCCACCATCAATATTGAGTCGATCGTGGGGAATCTCGCCAAAGGCTTTGTCCATATCAAAATGGGTCCAGCAATAGTTGTCTTCTTTCCATGCTTCTACACATCCTAATACCTGTGTTGCAAAGGCCTCGTTAATTTCCCAGTAGTCGATGTCTTCAATTGATAAACCATGTCGCTGCATAATGGGCGTCATTGCATGCACAGGGCCCATGCCCATGATTGATGGATCCAGCCCGGCCCATTGCGTATCAATAATTTTTGCAATCGGAGAGAGTTGATGCTTTTTAACGGCAGATTCACTGGCCAGCAAAAGCCAGCTTGCGCCGTCAGTTATCTGTGCACTGTTGCCAGCTGTAACACTGCCATATTTCCGATCAAATGCAGGACGAAGCTTTGCCAGGCCCTCAATGCTTGAATCACGGCGAACGCCGTCATCATGATCGTAATAGTTTCCTTTCGCATCATACAGCACCTCAATTTCATCCAGGTAACCGGCATCATGCGCATGTGCGAGTCGTTGATGGCTTGCAACAGCAAAGGCATCCATTTGTTCCCGGGTGATGCCGAAACGGTGGGCAATGTTTTCGGCAGTTTGCCCCATGTTTAAACCAACAATAGGATCGGTTAAGCCGCGAATAAGTGCAATCACAGGTTTTAAGTGTCTGCCACGCAACTTTAAAATCTGTGAAATTTTTTGCATTGGCGACCTGGCCTGCATTAAACCCGATAGCCAGTCCACCATCTCAGCATTATGCAATATCGGTGCGCGGCTCATGGCCTCGACACCGCCTGCCAGAACAAGGTTTGAATCATTATTGGCAATATTGTGAAAGGCCGAATCTATCGCCTGCAGTGCCGAGGCGCAGTTGCGCTGTACGGTCCAGGCAGGAGTTCGTTGTGGCACACCCAGGCGCAATGCAACAACACGACCAATGTTGGCCTCGTCCGGACTCGGCATCATGCAGCCCAAAATGACTTCATCAAGATTATTTAAAACATCCGGGTGTCGCATCAACAAAGGCCTGCCAGCCTGCACAGCAAGATCGCTGGCACTAAATGGTCCCTGCTTACCGCGCGCCTTCAACTGAGGCGAGCGACTACCGTCAACAATATACACAGCCCTGGAAGATTTATTCATAGTTTTAAATATCAGTTAATAGTTAACAGTTAATAGTGAATAGTTAATGTCTTTCAGCTTTTAGTTATTAGTTATTCACTATTAACCATTCACTGCCTCATCATGGTGTTTCCACTTCCCATCCGGTATTGGAAAACTCATCCACTTTTATAGCGTTTAGAATAGCGGCTTCAGCTTCAATTAATAATGCATACTCATTTCCACTGATAATCTTCTTCGCTTTGGCCTCCAGGTAAAGGTCGTCTGATGGAGATAGCCGACCTTCTTTTTGGGCTGCCCGTATTTTTTTATTAAGTTCATCCGTTTTAAGCACGTAGTTTAAAGCATACTCAATGCGTCCAGTTGCGTCTTCCGGGTCATCGTTAACATAGATACCTTTCGACAATCTTTCTCGAGTGTCTGATGGTTCAAGTAGCAGCCGAGCTACTTTATGCCCCAGTTTGTCATCGGGTTTTTGATAAGGCTTGGATAAAGGGAAAATGATCATGTTTAGCATACGGCCTATCACTGGAACAGGAAGGTTTACCATAACGCCTTTCATGGCCGTTTGAATATTGAACAGAGCGTCATCACAGGCCCATTTGAGCAATGGTATATCCTTTTCCTGTTGGCCTTCATCTTCAAAATGTTTCAACACGGCGGTTATGACATACATATTAGACAGTATATCTGCGAGTCGCCCCGAGATTTTTTCACGGCGCTTCAATGATCCGCCAAGAATAGCGACACAGGCATCAGTCATCAGTGCGAAGCAGGAGCTCATACGCGCGAGTTGACGGTAATAATGACGTGTAATACCTGTGCCGGGCGTGCGTAACAGGCGTGAGGCAGTTAGACCTATCCAGAATGACCGAACAACATTACTAATGAAAAATCCGATGTGTGCAAACAGTGCCTGATTAAAATCCTTTAAACCCTGTTTCACGTCTTTGTTGTGCACTGCCTCAACTTCCTTTAGCAGGTAAGGGTGGCTGCGCATTGCGCCCTGTCCAAAAATCATTAGCGTTCTTGTTAGTATGTTGGCGCCTTCAACCGTTATGCCGACAGGAATGAGTTGATAGGCCCGGGCCAGGAAGTTTTTCGGGCCCATGCTGATACCATGGCCACCGTGGATATCCATGGCATGGTTAATAACCTTGCGCATGCGCTCCATGATCTGTTGTTTAACCACACCCGAGATAACGGAAGGTATTTCGCCGCTATCGAGGCTGGAGAGCACCAGCAACCTTGCCGCGTCAATCGCATAGGCCTGTCCGCCTATTTCTGCCAACGGTTCTTCGACGCCTTCAAAGTAACCAATGGGGGTATGAAACTGTTTTCTTATTCTCGAATACGCGCCGGTAAACCTCGCGGCAATTTTTCCTGCCGAGGCACCCAGCGCAGGCAGGGAAATGGCACGGCCATCAGAGAGACATTCCATTAACATGCTCCAGCCTTTGCCAATGTACTGTTCGCCGCCGATGATCCAGTCCATCGGTATAAAAACATCGTTACCGCGTATCGGACCGTTGAGGAAGGCCTGGTTCATTGGAAAATGGCGCCTGCCGATTTCAACGCCTTCGGTTTCTCTTTTTACCAGCGCAAGTGTAATGCCACGATCGGTGACATCGCTCAACAGGTGATCGGGATCTTTTAATTTGAAGGCAATACCCAGTATGGTTGCAACCGGCGCTAATGTTATGTAGCGTTTTTCCCAATTGAGACGAATGCCGAGTACATCTTCTTTACCTTCAAAGGTGCCGCGACAGACAATACCCACATCGGGCATGGCACCGGCATCGCTACCCGCATAAGGTCCAGTCAAGCCGAAGCAGGGTACTTCAATGCCTTTAGCCAGGCGCGGCAGATAATAATCTTTTTGTTCCTTGGTGCCATAGGTCATTAGCAACTTGCCGGGACCTAATGAGTTTGGAACCATCACGGTCACTGCCGTTGAGCCACTGGCACTACCCAGTTTCATTATCACCTGAGAATGGCACAAGGCCGAGTATTCCAGTCCGCCATATTCCTTAGGAATGATCATCGCAAAAAAACGATTGTCCTTGATAAATTTCCAGGTCTCTGGTGTTAAGTCATAATCTTCATGGGTGATTTTCCAGTCATCGATCATTTCGCAGAGTTGTTCTACAGGACCATCCAGAAAAGCCTGCTCCTCATCGGTGAGTTGAGGTTTGGGTATATTTCGGATCATGCTGAAATCGGGCTTGCCGCTAAACAGCTCGGCCTCCCACCAGATATCACCTGCATCCAGTGCTTCCTGTTCTGTCTGCGAAATGGTTGGCATAATGCCACCCATCAGTTTAAAGATGGGGGCGCTGATGGCGTACCTGCGTAATAGATTTAAATTAAGCGGTACAACGATGATGAAATAGATGCCCCAGGCTAATAACAGGCTCTTTGTACTGACATCAAGATAGATGTGAATGAAAAGTATGGCGGCGCCAAGGATCAGCGACCAGACGATCAGCGGTAAACGAAAATAGGCTGCGACTGCAAGAATAAGAATTAAACTGCCTAGGATTATCATGGTTAGTCGTTCCTTTTATGCCTGTTGTTTTGAGCTTTCGCTATCTAATAATTGATCATTTAACTGCTTGTTGTCCTGATCTGTGTCATTTAACGCCGGTTTGATGATCTGAATAACAGATGCATCATCGACGATGCAGTCTGCATTAGCGTTAGAATGTACGCCATTGCGGTCCCACGGTAATTTTCTGTATACGGCCATTTCATCAAAGTCCAGCATTGGATACTTGATCACATCGAAATAGGGAGAATAATCGAAGTCAGGTGGTGTAATCAATTTCGAATTGCGTCGGTATAATTTGAGATTGCCTTCGTTGTCCTTGTGGAGGACGGGTCGAATGGGAAAATGCACACTGGCAAAGGCCTCTGCCGCCATGGTTGAACAAATGGTTTTAGTCGGGCGTCCGACGTTATGCTCAAACAAGGATGAACGCCAGCGTCTCGGCAGCAGGGAATAAGGGAACATGAAGCGGGCAAGATCCAGTAATTGCCTTACATTATAATCTTTACCCAGTTGCCTGATGGTGTAATTCATGACCTCCTGTGCATCGGTTCGTGTTAGACCACGGGGCCTGCAAATTCTTAGATGTTCGCCCCGGTACTTTTCCAGGTTATCGATAATGGTGCCCTTGCCGAGTAGTGATTCAACAACGATCTGGTCATCTGTTTTCCCTGAATAAAACTTCTGAACCTGTAAACGTGAATCGGGATCGTCGATATCATGGAGCCGGCCCAGGTAGATAAATGAATGCGTCCATATGCTCTGGCTCATCATTTTTATAATATCGCTGACCTTGGAGCGGCCCTCGACCAGCAGCACATCACCCGGCCTTAACTCATAACGCAGACGATCAAAATCTGACAGTAGTATGCCTTTTCGCTTTTTCTCATGGGTTAACCAGCCGACGAACTTGTCCCAGATAAAGTTTCGTATCCTGGTGGTAGGATTAAGCATCTATGCTCCTTGGTATAGGAAGGCTTTGGTAAGACTCTATATATAATACTAGTTTCTATTACGACATTTGCGTCTAAAAGCAGTTCATTAATGCCATATAATCCTGATTTTTAAAAGATTTACCTGCCTAATCTGTACAATTTCTAACCAAATCAATGGCCTTGTCTAATTGTTCCTCGCTATTGTGAAAATGCGGCGACAGGCGAATACCGCCGCCACGTGGCGCACAGATAACGCCGTTTTCCACCAGGTGTGAATAGAGCGTATCGGTTGATACATTTGACTTGTTAAAGGTAACAATTCCGGCCCGTCTCGAGCTGGATCCAGGCGAAAGTAGCTCTACATTATCCATCGCTGATAAGGCTTCAAACAGGTAATAACTATTATGCAGGACGGCTTTTTCGACCCGATCCAGTCCAACTTCAAACAATACATCCAGTGACGCATTGAGCGCCGTTACTCCCATCATGTTGGGGCTTCCACATTCAAAACGTCGTGCCGTTGTGGCCGGTTGCCAGTCAGTTTGGTTAAAATCATACGGCTTATCCACCATATGCCAGCCAAATTCATGTAGTTGCAGTTGATCACGCAGCGTGTCGCGGCAATAAAACAGGGCCAGACCTTCAGGGGCAAGCATCCATTTGTGGCCATCGGCCACAACAAAATCAGCCTGAATTGCCTGTAAATCGAAACG